>CENP01039243.1_pt1 | contig 10203 bp, 10 predicted proteins | sample 361281 | NCBI WGS metagenome assembly CENP01 (sample SAMEA2591122, study PRJEB7988) | marine metagenome | biome: marine biome (ENVO:00000447); feature: deep chlorophyll maximum layer (ENVO:xxxxxxxx); material: saline water (ENVO:00002010), including plankton (ENVO:xxxxxxxx) | depth 70 m
TTAATTGGTGTTGTTCCAAATTTTATAGCTGCTTTTTTTATACTTGGTATAATAGGTTTAATGAGCATTCCTTTAGATATGATGACAATTACTATAGCAGCAATTACTATTGGTATAGCTGTAGATAATAGTATTCACTATATTTATAGATTTAAGGAGGAGTTTAAAAAAATTAATAATTATAATGAAACTTTAGATAGATGCCATAGCACTGTAGGAATTGCTATTTTAAATACTTCAATAACAATTGTTTTTGGATTTTCAATTTTGATTTTGTCTAATTTTATTCCTACTATATATTTTGGTGTTTTCACTGGTATTGCAATGTTATTGGCTATGATATCGGTTTTAACTTTGTTGCCAAAATTATTATTAATTTATAAACCTTTTGGTCAAGAAGTTGAAAAGCTCATTTAATGAGTAGTTTTTTTGAAAACATTTTTAACAATTTAAATCTATTCGATATATCTGTATCAATAATTTTTATTTATTCTATAATACAGTGTTATTTAAAAGGTTTTTCCTTAAGTCTCATATCTTTTATGAAATGGGTTATATCTACGGTAATTACAATAATACTAGTCCCAAAACTTCAGCCCACAGTAAGTGATTATATTGAGTCGCAATTTATAAACAATTTTGGTCTTGGATTTGCAATTTTCATTTTCACTCTTTTTTTAACCATAGTAATTGGAAAAACTTTAGGAAAAGCTGTTACTTGGACAGGGGTCGGTTCTATAGATAAAACTTTTGGTATGTTATTTGGTATTTTTAAAGGTTATGTAGTTTGTGTGTGTATATTTTCTATATTAAATTGGTTTTATCCTTTTAAAAATTGGGGTATATCAGCAGAAGAGGCAATAACATTTAACTTTATAAATAAAGGAAGTGAAATATTGGTAGAAGAATTTCCATCAAGCGAAGATTTTATTGATACGAAAGAAAAAATTGAAAAAATTTAAGTTAGATAAATTAAAGGAAGAGTGTGGAATTTTTGGAATTTCTTATCATGAAGATGCGGCAAGATTAGTAGCATTAGGATTGCACTCTTTACAACATCGGGGGCAAGAAGGATGTGGAATAGTTTCTTTTGATGGAAAAAGTTTTCACTCTGAAAAGAGACAAGGTTTGGTCGGAGATCATTTTACTAATATTGAAACTATTAAAAAATTACCTGGTAATTCTGCAATAGGCCATAATAGGTACTCTACTACCGGAGAAACATCGCTAAGAAATATTCAGCCTTTTTTTGCTGATTTATATCATGGAGGTTTAAGTATTGCCCATAACGGGAATTTAACAAATGCAATTACTTTAAGAAACGACTTAGTTAAAAATGGTTCTATTTTTAGAACAACAAGTGATACAGAAACTATAGTGCAATTAATTGCTAAATCAAAAAGGGAAAAAATAATAGAAAAAATAACCGAAACTTTATTTAAAATCCAAGGTGGTTTCGCTCTTGTAATTTTAACAAACAAAAAATTGATAGGTATAAGAGATCCTCTTGGTATAAGACCCCTAGTTATTGGTAAATTAGGTAACTCATATATATTTGCTTCAGAAACTTGTGCATTAGACATTGTTGATGCAAAATTTGTTAGAGAAGTAGAGAATGGAGAAATGGTAGTAATTGAAAATAATGAATTAAAAAGCTTTCAACCTTTTAATAAAATAAAAAAAAGACCATGTGTGTTTGAATATATTTATTTTGCTAGACCGGATAGTATTCTAAATGGTGAATGCGCCTATGAATACAGGAAAAGACTTGGAATCGAGCTAGCAAAAGAGTCAGGTGTTGATGCTGATATTATTGTTCCTGTACCTGACTCTGGAGTACCTGCAGCAATAGGTTATTCTCAATCATCAAAAATAAAGTTTGAACTTGGATTAATTAGAAATCATTATGTAGGAAGAACGTTTATCGAACCTACTCAAAATATTAGAAGTTTTGGGGTAAAGCTTAAGTTAAGTACTACAAAAAGTATTTTGAAAAATAAAACAGTTATTTTAATTGACGACTCCTTAGTACGTGGAACAACTTGTAGTAAAATAGTTAAAATGCTTTACAAAGCTGGAGCCAAAAAAGTTCATGTTAGAATAGCCTGTCCAGAAATAAAATATCCTGATTTTTACGGAATAGACATGCCTACCAAGAAAGAATTATTATCTAGTGAAAAAAATACAGACGAAATTTCTAAATTTGTTGGATCAGCTAGTTGTAAATTTTTAAGTATTGATGGTATGTATAAAGCTTTGTTAAATGAAAAAAGAAATAATAACTATCCTCAATTTAGTGACCATTATTTTACTGGAGAGTATCCGGTAAAGGCGCTTGACAAGTTAGGAAATGAGAAGATCACTCAACTTTCTTTGTTGAGCAATAAATCAAGCTCTTAGTTTACTTTAAATATTCTCTTTGAATCTGATACAAAAATCATTTCATTTTTTATAAATACAATATTACTTATAATATTGAAGGGATTTTTTTTAATTGAACTTACATTAAGATTATTCATTATTTCCATTTCAATGAAATAGGAATTATCTGAAATTAACAATAATTTATTACTGGCAAGATAAATATGATTAATTTTTTTAATTTTTTTTTGAAAATTTTTTTTAAAATCTTTGATTAACATCAAGTTTATATCATTAGAAAATAAAATTTCTCCTGAATTCTTATTAATGAATATTAAATAGTTATTATCATTAATTGTAAAAATAATATCTCCTGAAATGACAGGTGTAATATTTGATTTTATCTTTTTATCCCAAATTAATTTTCCATTTAGATTAAGTAAAAAAATATTATTTTTTGTAGATATTAATATTTTATCATCTGAAACAATAATAGGGTTACCATCAAAAACTATATCGTTTTCTGGTTTAAAGTTTTGTATCCAATTGATAAGTTTTTTATTAATTAAATTTAATGAATATAAAGACCCGTCAGTTGATAGAAATAATAAATTATTATTTTTATCTATTGCAAGATTGCTTTCAAACTTTGAAACAGTTTTTGATGGTTGTGTGTAAAATTCTTCAATCTTTTTTCCATTTTTTGTGTCAATTAAAGTAATTTTATTTTTTTCATCTGACAAAAATAAAATATTTTCTATTATCTTCAAATTTGATCTGAAAGGAACTAAAAAATTTTTTGCCCATATTAGTTTATTTTTTTTAAAGTCAATTGAGTAAACATAGCCAAAATTATCAGCAGCAATTATAACGTCGTTTTGAAGAATTAATTTTATGTTTTTATTTGTTTTTTTAAATTTTTTTTTATAAAAATTAAAATTGTAAATTAATTTATTTTGGCTCAAAGAAAAGATGCCAATATTCCCTTTGTAGTCGGAAAAAAATAGTTTATCGTCTTTAACTAGAATATTTTTATTTACATTTGCTTTGGCTATTTTAGAAAATTTTTTATAATTTCCATCATTTAGAAAAGAGACATTGCTTATATTATTTGCTTGATTTTGAAAACTTTGACCCCATGTTAAAAAAAAATTTGGCTTATCAAAATTTAATTTTTGATTAGGAGATAAATCTACTTTCTCAATAACACTATTTTGTTTTTGAAAGATATATTCTATATTTTTATCTGTATTTAACTTTTTTTTGGATATTTTATCACTTCCGGTCCATATACCCGTTTTGTTATCAAATGAACAACTGTTTAAAACAAAAAAAAGAATAATAAAAAAACTTATTATATTCATTTAATGATTGTAGTTTCAAATTCTTTGGCTTTATTTAATTCACCTCTGGATAGATAATATTTTTTGATATAATCTATAACTGTTTTTTTCCAAAGAGAATCTGAATTTAAAATGGGTTTTAAACCGCTTATAAGTTCATTTTCTTCAATCTCATCTCCAATAAAAAGTATTCTTTTAAAAATAAATAAATTTTTTGTTTCTTGATCTAATTTTACTTTAAATATAATTTGGTCAAAATATGACAAGACTTTAGTTTTCTCTTTTATCAAGTTGTTATCTATTATTAAATTTAAAGCAGAGGGAGAATAGAAAATATTGTTTTGATTTATTATGTTTTCTAAAATATTAACTGCTTCGTTAAAACTCTCCTTTTCAATTAAAATTTTAGCCATATTATAATCTTTTGAAATTTCAATATTTTGTTTTTTTTGAATTTCATTCATTATAATAATAACAAAAACTATTAAAATTATGAAAGAAGTTACTCCTAAAATTTTTTTTTTATTTCTATTAAGATATTCTTTAAAATTTAATTTTGGTTTATTTTCAATTTCTTCTTCCATATTAAAAGCTATAACTATTATTTGGAAATTTTTTAGATATAATTTCTTTTTTATATTTTTTTATTGAATTTTCAATTATCTTTTCCAAATTAACAAATTTTTTTACAAATTTAGGATAAAAACCACTTATTCCTAACATATCATCTGTTACTAATATCTGACCATCACAAACATTCGATGAACCTATGCCTATAGTTGGAATTTTGACTGATTGAGTAATTTTATTGGCTGTTTTTTTTGATATACATTCTAGTACAATAGAGAAAGCTCCAGCTTTTTCGATATTTTGGGCTTGTTTTAGTAACTTGATTTGCTCTTTTCTATTTTTACCTTCAGCTTTAAATTTTTTTTTAAATTGAGGTGTATAACCTATGTGCCCCATAACATCAATTTTTGATTTTTTTAAAGCTTTAACAATATTTAAATTATATAAATTATTTTCAATTTTAATTGCATCACATCCTGTTTTTTTTATAATTAACTTTGCGTTCTTAACAGCCTGATTAGGGTTTTTATAACTGTTCTTAGGCATATCTACAACTAGTAAAGAATTTTTTGTTCCGAGTTTTACAGATTTTGCGTGATTAATCATTGTTTCTAATTTTAAATTATGGGTAGTTTTCATTCCATATAAAACATTCGCCAATGAGTCGCCTACTAAAATTAAATCGCAGTATTTATCTAATATGCATGAAATTGATTTATTATAAGATGTTAAACAAATTAATTTTCTTTTGTTTTTTTTATCCAAAAAATTTTTAATTTTATTTTTCATTATTCTAATTCAATAGTGCTCGGTGGTTTTGAAGTCACATCATAAACTACTCTGTTAATACCTGAAACACCATTAATTATTTTGTTAGATACCTGGCTTAAGTATTCATTAGTAAAGTTGTATTTAGCTGCCGTCATCCCATCTTCAGAGGTTACCGCTCTTAATAAGCAAGTGTATTCAAAGGTTCTTGTATCTCCCATCACTCCAACAGTTTTAATTGGTAAAAGAGCAGCATAAGCTTGCCAAATTTTATCGTAAAGACCATTTTTAATTAAGCTATTTATAAAAATATCATCAGCATTTTGTAAAATTTTAATTTTTTTTTCTGTAATTTTTCCTAAAATTCTTATAGCCAACCCCGGGCCGGGAAAAGGGTGTTTTTTTAATATTAAATTATCAAGTCCTAAAGATTTACCTAAAATTCTTACTTCATCTTTAAATAATTCATTAAGAGGTTCTATTAATTTCAATTTCATTTTTTTGGGAAGACCACCAACATTATGATGGGACTTAATTTTTGAAGATTTACTTCCAGTAGAAGATCTGCTTTCAATAATGTCAGGATAGAGAGTGCCTTGAGCAAGATATTTTACACTTTTAAATTTTTGAGCTTCTTTTTCAAATATCTTTATAAATAAATTTCCAATAATTTTTCTTTTCTTTTCTGGATCAATAACGTTTTTTAGTTTTTTATAAAAAAGATTTTTGGATTTAATCAGCTTAATATTTAATTTGTATTTATATTTAAAGAGTGAATATGATTTTTTAAACTCGTTTTTTCTTAAAAGACCAGTATCAACCATAATACATCTTAAATTTTTTTTTATAGCCTTATTTATAAGTAATGCTACAACACTGCTATCTACACCACCTGAAAGAGCACAAATAACTTTATCTTTTTTTATTTTATCTTTTAAATCATTTATAATTCTGTTTTTTTCAATTCCTATCACCCAGTTTTTTTTGATCTTGCAAATATCTAAAATAAAATTTTTTATAATTTTAAATCCTTTTTTTGTGTGAGTTACTTCAGGATGAAATTGTATGCCATAAATCTTTTTATTTTTATTTTCTATAGCTGTATATTTAGAGTTATTTGTAGACGCTATATTTATAAAACCTTTTGGAATTTTAAAAACTATATCTTGATGACTCATCCAAACACTAGTTTTTTTATTTATAAAAAAATTTTTAAATAAAATTGACTTTGATTTTTCCAGTAAAATTGCTTCTCCAAATTCTCTTTTTTTTTGTGATTTTTTAATTTTTCCGCCAAAGCTTTTTGCTATTAGTTGAAGTCCATAACAAATGCCCAATATAGGAATATTTTTGCTAAAGACATTTTTTGATATTTTAGGATAGGCTTTTTGAGTTACTGTTGAAGGCCCCCCTGATAAAATAATACCTTTTACCCCCTCAAAATTTTTAATTTTTTTTAATTCTTTTAAATTTATCACTTCACAGTAAACTTTTAACTCTCTTATCCTTCTAGCTATCAATTTTGTTACTTGAGATCCAAAATCTATTATGAGTATCTTATTTTTCTTTATAAAATGACCTTTTGATGACATTTATTTTGTTATTACTGAATTTAATTTATTTTGTAAATCAGATTGTTTTTGACAAAGTTCTTTACAAACTTTTTTAAAATTTTTTATCAATTTTTTAGTTTCATCATAATTTGATTTTCTTATTTTAAGGAGAGCAAGATTAAAAATGGCTTCCTCATTCTTCGGGTTTAATAATATTACAGTATTTAAATTTTTTTCTTCTTGGTTATCATCTTTTTCAAAATTATAAATTTTCGCTAAATAAAGATAAGAACTTTCATTTTTTGGATTAAAAACAATATCTTGTTCAAATTTGAATTTTGCTAAATTATATTTTTTTTCATTGAAAAAATTTTTTCCTTTTTCAAAATTTGTAATATCGGCTCTTACGACTGAGAAGAAAAAAACTATTATTATTAGATATAAAAATTTCATTTTTTTTATAATTTATAATTTGTTGTACTCTTAATTGTTTCAACACTGTGGACCATGCTTTCATAAAATCCAGCTTTTGTAATTTTTATAAATTTAGATTTTTTACTTACTTCCTCTAATTTTTGAGCCCCTATATATCCCATAGAAGATCTAAGACCTCCTTGCAGTTGGTAAATTATTGTTGAAACCTTTCCTTTATACTGTACATGGCTTTCTACACCTTCTGGAACAAACTTAGATTTATCTTTATAATTTTTTTGAAAATATCTTTCGGAAGAACCTGACGACATAGCTCCAATAGATCCCATTCCTCTATAAAGTTTATAAAACTTATTATTTTTTTTAAAAATTTTTCCAGGACTCTCATCTGATCCTGCAAAGATCGAACCCATCATAATCGCGTCTGCTCCTGCAGCGATTGCTTTAATTATGTCTCCAGAAAACTTTATCCCGCCATCAGAGATTATTTTTATTTTTTTTTTATTAATAGCTTTTTTAACATTTAATAACGCAGTAATTTGTGGCACTCCAATTCCAGCGACTATTCTAGTAGTACAAATGGACCCGGGTCCTATTCCAACTTTTAATATATCAGCACCAGAATTATAAAGAAGTTTGGCTGCTTCACCCGTAGCTATATTACCGACACAAATTGTAATTTTTTTTGAAAATTTTTTGATTTTATTTAACATTGCAATCACATTCTTACTATGACCATGGGCTGTGTCTATAACTATCATATCGGCACCGAAGTCGATTAAATATTTTGCTCTGGTTAATTCTGCCTGAGAAGTTCCAATCGCCGCTCCAACTTTTAATTTAATTCTTTTTACTTTTTTAATCTCATTACATTGTTTTTTAATATCTAAATTTCTATGAATTACTCCAATTCCACCATTTTTAGCTATAGCTATAGCCATTTTCGATTCGGTAACAGTATCCATAGCCGAGGATAAAAAAGGAATTTTCAAATTTATAGAGTCTGATAAACTAACGTTTATATTAGTGTTTGCAGGCACAATTGAGGAATATTGCGGTAACAATAAAACATCATCAAAAGTAAGAGCTTCATTTATTAGTTCCATATAAACTTATATACAATTTTATAAATTTATAAAGTCTTAATTCCTGAGCAGTGTATATAAGTCTCTTTAGAATAATCTCTACTAGACTCAGGTTTAAAAAAATTTACTTTATGAAATTTATTTTTAGCCAAATTTTTAACATTTAAGAAATCTGAGCCATTAAATACCTTAGAAATTACAACCCCATTATCCTTTATTACGTAGCTTGAAAACTCAATTACTTCAGCGCACAATTCGTTGGTTCGGATACAATCGAGATCCTTATTTCCTGTAGTATCAGCAGCCATGTCTGAAACTAACAAATCTACTTTACTATTAAATTCTTTTAATATTTTTTCTTTTGATTCTTCTTTACGGAAATCGCAAAGTAAAAAATCGACACCTTCTATTTTTTCCATTTTTTTTATATCTACTGATAAAATTTTGCAATTTTTTAGGCTTTTTTTGAGCATTTGCGACCAACCTCCTGGGTAACTACCAAGATCAATAGCTGTTTTACAATTTTTAAAGAAATTAAATTTTTTATTAAGTTCTAGAAGCTTATATGCTGACCTCGATCTAAAACCTGCGCTTTTTGCTTGTTTAAAATATTGATCTCTATGTTGTTGAATGATCCAATCTTTTGAGCTTTTGTTTTTTCTCATTATAAAATATCTTCATGTTCATCCTCAGAATTGTCGACTTCAACTTTCTTTTTATTATTTAAATAAGTAAAACAAGCCATAGGTATTGACAAAATATATAGAAAACAAAAAGCTAATAATGTTTCAAAAGTAAAAAACATTAAAGTTACAAAAGATATTCCAATTCCTAAAAGTATAAAAACCGTTAACGTCGGTTTTATTTTAATATTTTTGAATGAATATGTTGGAACTTTACTAATTAAAAGTACAGCTATAATTAAAGTAAAAAAAGGAACAAAGAAATTTTTGTTTATCAAAAAATTAAATTCTGTAAGCTCATACACTAAAGGAGATAGAATTAATAAAGCTCCGATAGGAGAGGGCACGCCCTCAAAATAATTTTGTTTCCAATTATCTTCAGGTTTAAATTTTGTTAAGTTAAATCTTGCTAATCTTAGAACACAACAAACAGAATATATTAAAGTAATGGCCCAACCTAATTTGCCGTATTTGTTTAGTTCCCAAAAATAAATTATAAAAGCTGGGGCTATTCCAAAACTTACAAAATCAGTTAAAGAGTCCAATTCTTTGCCAAAGTCAGAAGTTCCTTTTATCATTCTAGCTATTCTACCGTCTAAAGCGTCAAGTATTGCAGCTAATGTAATGAATATTACAGCCATTTTAAAATTCAAATCTAGCGAAAATTTTATTGAACTGATACCTAAACATACTCCAGCTATAGTCAAAATATTTGGTAAAATATATCTTGTTTTTTTTGACTCAACTAATTTAAATTTTTTTTCTTCCATTATTCTTTTGCTAATAAGCTTTCACCTGCTGTTACATTTTGCCCAAGCTTTGCTAATATTTTTTTATTGCTAAAGAAAAGATCTACCCTACTTCCAAATCTTATCATTCCTATTCTTTCTCCTTGTTTCAAATTTTGATCTTTGCTTACTTCGCAGACAATTCTTCTTGCGATTAAGCCTGCAATTTGAACAATTATAATTTCTTCATCTTTAGAGGATAAAATTTTATAATAATTTCTCTCGTTTTCTTTGCTCGCTTTATCTAATGATGCATTAAAAAATTTTCCAGGTTTATAAAAAATCTCTTCTACTTTTCCCTCAATTGGAGTTCTATTAACATGACAGTTAAATACATTCATAAAAATACTTATTTTTGTATATTTTTTATTCTCCAGACCTAGTTCTTCAGGGCCATTTACCTCAGATATATCTGTAATAAGTCCATCGGCTGGGCTCACAATAAAAGAATTATCGTTAATCGATATTCTATCTGGATCTCTAAAAAAATAATAAACCCAAGCTGTTATTAACACCATTATTGTTGCAAGAAAATTTGAGAAAAGCCAAACAATAAAGGTAATAATTATTGAAATGGCTAAAAATTTATACCCTTCTTTATGTAGTTTTGGAAAAATGTT
>CENP01233878.1_pt1 | contig 10199 bp, 8 predicted proteins | sample 361281 | NCBI WGS metagenome assembly CENP01 (sample SAMEA2591122, study PRJEB7988) | marine metagenome | biome: marine biome (ENVO:00000447); feature: deep chlorophyll maximum layer (ENVO:xxxxxxxx); material: saline water (ENVO:00002010), including plankton (ENVO:xxxxxxxx) | depth 70 m
AATCTCTTACCCAATACTGACATAAAAGTCAGTAAGATATGCTTGGGCACCATGACTTTTGGAAAACAAAATACTGAAGTCGAAGGCCACGAGCAAATGGACTACGCCCTAAATCAAGGGGTCAATTTCTTTGATACCGCCGAACTCTACCCCGTCCCTGCTGATCAATATACCCAAGGAGACACGGAAAGTATTTTGGGAACTTGGTTTAAAAAAACAGGACACCGTGACAAAATTATTTTGGCCTCCAAAGTAGCGGGACCCGGGAGTTATACCAAACACATTCGCAAGAACTTAAGTTTCAAAAAAGCACACATAGATGAGGCTGTTGAAAAGAGTTTGAAAAGATTACAAACCGACTATATCGACCTCTACCAGTTGCACTGGCCAGAGAGAAACACCAACTTTTTTAGCAAAAGAGGCTATATTCACGATCAACATGAAGAATGGGAGGAAAATTTTGAAGCTGTACTAGATGCGCTTGAATCCCATATCAAAGCAGGAAAAATTCGATATATAGGACTTTCCAACGAAAATCCATGGGGTATTATGCGTTTCCTTAAGGCTTCGAAAAGTCCTCTCACCAAAATGATAACAATACAAAACCCATACTCTCTTCTAAACCGACTTTTTGAGGTTGGGAGTGCCGAAATATGCCATCGCGAAAATTTAGGGCTATTACCTTATTCGCCTCTGGCTTTTGGGGTATTATCTGGAAAATACCGACATGGAAAAATACCACCCAATAGCCGATTGGCGCTATTTGAAAGGCTCACTCGCTACAGCGGAAAAAACTCCTTTGAGGCTACCGAGCGTTATGCAAAACTGGCTGATGAGGTAGGACTATCACTCACTGAATTATCACTCGCATTTGTCAATGACCGTTCCTTTGTTACCTCAAATATAATTGGCGCCACCACTATAGAACAGCTCAAAGAAAACATTGCCACCTGCAGGGTGCGACTATCCGGTGAAATCCTAGAGGCCATTAATGAGATCAACGAGGATATTCCCAATCCAGCACCTTAGAGCTAATAATTTTTAAAAGATGAACCTCAAGAGTGTATTCTATTATCTCCCTAATAAAAAATTATTTTCACTTAAACGATTGAATTATCTATAAATACCCGAGTCAAATATAGAATCTGAAATGAAATTGAGACAGATATAAATTTATTTAAACTTAGTGATTTTCATTTTCAGGGAGCTAATCACAATTTCACTGGTGTAGAACTAATTTTCATCTTATATGCTCGGCAACGCCTTAATCAATGCTCGGGTATATGGCTCTTGGGGTCGTAAAAACAGCTCATCGGCTTCGCCTACCTCTACCAAAATTCCTTTTTGCATAACGAGAATACGATCAGCCATATATTTGACTACATTCAGGTCATGAGAAATAAAGAGGTAGGACAATTGCAATTGATCTTTAAGGTCGTTTAGCAAATTCAATACCTGAGCCTGAACGGAGATGTCCAGTGCTGAAATGGATTCGTCCAGTATAAGCAGCTGTGGTCCTGTTGCGAGGGCACGTGCAATGACTACTCTTTGGCGCTGACCTCCAGACAATTCATGGGGATAGCGTTGGTAATATTCGACCCCCATACCCACCCGTTCCAATAGGTTGAAAACCCTTTGTTTTTGAGCAGCTTTCCCGATTACCAATTGGTGAACGTGGAGCGGTTCGGCTATGGCGTCCCCAATAGATTTTAGGGGATGCAGTGCAGCGAAGGGGTCTTGAAAAACCAATTGTATTTCCCTGCGCAATTCCCTGAGAGCATTGGCTTTAAGTCCTACAATGGAGCGACCCTTATAGCAGATATCTCCTGCTGTAGGGGGATCAAGATATACAATCGCTTTACTGATGGTGGATTTCCCACAACCCGACTCTCCTACCAAGCCCAAAGTCTCCCCAGGATAAAGGTCAAAACTTACCTCGTCCACAGCTGTCAGGCTTTCATTTTCCTTAAACCAATGTCGTGTGAGGGGGAATTCTTTGACTAATCCTTTGACCTCTAATAATGGTTTTTGGGAATATAGAAATTTATGTCTTTTGGCTCTGGATGCTTTGGAAATGGATTTAAAAGTATTTTTTTTTTGATAAAAATCGACTACGGTCGGCAATCGTTCCAAACGTTTGTCGGGTTGCGGACGGGCATACAATAAACCTTGGGTGTATGGTTCTTGAGGGTTTTTAAAAATTTTCTCCAAGTTTCCGCTTTCAACTAGCTTGCCCTTCTGCATCAGCAGTACCCTATCAGCAAACTGAGCAACTACACTCAGGTCATGGGAAATAAATAAAACGCTCATTTTGCGCGCTTTCTGTTGTTCCTTAATCAAGGCTAAGATTTCCTTTTGCACTGTCACGTCCAATGAGGTTGTTGGTTCATCGGCGATCAACAATTTAGGGGCACCTATAAGAGCCATCGCAATCATCACCCTTTGTTTTTGTCCTCCACTGAGTTCGTGGGAGTAAGCCTTGAATATACGTTCTGGCTGTGGCAATTGTACTGCATCAAATGCTTCCAATACCCTTCTGCGGTGGTCTTGGGGGGTACCGATTTTATTCTTTTGCAAGCGTTCCATAACCTGTGGACCGCAGCGCATACTGGGGTTCAAACTCGATTGGGGTTCTTGAAAAATAATTCCCAAGTCTTTCCCTCGAATAATTTGCCAATTTTTGGTTGACAATTGGGAAAGGTCTTGACCACCCAACAGCATCTTTTCGCTGCTGATAGACAATGGTGTTTGAAATAAAAGTCCCGCAATAGACAAGGCAGTGAGGGATTTTCCACTGCCCGACTCCCCTACAATGGCAACGATCTCATTGGAATATACGGTAAAAGAGAGGCCATTCAACAGTAACCGATTTTTGGACGAAATGGAAAGACCTTCTACCTCTAATAAGGGATTTTTATCTTTCATAAGTGGATAATTTCATTGTCGGCCAATAATTTCTCGTTACGCAATCGCAAGACCACTTGAGCAACGGTGATTACATCTTTTTCACAATAGGTTACAATGCGATTAATGTTTTTTTCTTTATAATAAACAAAGGCCACTTGACTTCCATCTATATCGTCTTTTGGAATAGGAATTCCCAACACATGTGCAATAAGGGAAAGGGAGGTATAGTTTTTGTAGTCCCCAAACCGCCACAAGTGAAGGGTATCTAGATGGGGTACTTCCCAAGGTTTTTTGTTAAAAAGATTGAGTTTACTCGGTAAGTTTATACCGTGAATGATCATCCTACGGGCGATATAGGGAAAATCAAACTCTTTACCGTTGTGAGCGCAAAGCAGGTGAGCGGCTAAATTGAAATGAGTTTCCAAAAGATTTTTAAAAGCGATCAACAAATCTTTTTCTGTTCCAAAAAAAGTCTTCACTCTGAATTCACGTTGGCTGCTAATGAGATTGAAAAAGCCTACGGATATACAAACGATCTTACCGAACTCCGCCCATATTCCTGCCCTTTCATAAATGGTGGCTGGGGTTTGGTCTTCAGTAAGTTGATAAGAGGTTTTGGCCGCAAAAAGTTCTTTTTCAACCTCAGAAAGCTGGTCAAAATTTTCTTTTTCGGGTACAGTTTCAATGTCTAAGAATAGTATTTTTTGGGTATCAATAAGTTTTAACATCCTTAGTTAACTTTATTTCCGCAATTAAATATACGTCAATATCGTCAACAGGAGCCTTCTATTCTTTTTAGTATATCCCAATCTTACTATAATTCGATTTTTTTCGGTTAATGCAATAATATATCGATCCAAATTTACATTCATAAAAAACAACTTTTGATCGTTGCGCCTTCTAAGCCACCAGGTATAATGTATTCTGGACTGGACTCAAATCTTGGTTTAATAGATTTAAGAATAAAAACTGAATCAAGTTGCCTAGAATTATTCAGACACCCGAGGTCTTTATAGAGTTTTTCAAAACGTGTTAAATCTCGAGAATTGCACGCAAAAAAGTAAGAAAACTTTTCAGTCCCAATATTTTTACTGTCAACTTGCTTTAAGGCATCTTTTTCGGCTACCATTTGTTGTAATAGTTTAATATTTAGATAATGAGTTAGTTTTTGATCCAAAGTATTTTCTATTACAACACCCAATTATCGTATTGCCCAACTATTGTTTATAAATATTTTCCAGACCCAGTATAGATGGGTGATCTAAGACTTAAGATTTTAAATTACTGGTGCCATAGACATCAGCAATTAAAGAAACAGGTGCTAGATAATACTTATCCCAATTTAACCAAGAGGGCATACTCGATAAATCTCTCACAGTAACTCAATAAGAATAAAAAACTTTGAGTTGTGTTAAAAATCTTTAACAGCCTGATCAAAATTTTTAGTATGTTACCATGGAATGGCTTTCCCAAATAAAACTGTGATACGATACTTTTAGCCATAGAAAAAGAATTACTTTTTGAATCTAGTCCATAACCTTCATAATATTTTTCAAGATATAGGCCGTCATTTTTGATAACCAAATTAGCTAACGTTTTAGCCATGTTGTCACTTAACAGCTTCCACATGTCCCAAGCTATTTTATCCCTAAGTCAATTCTAGCTTTGTGAATTTTTGAGAAATAATTTTTTTCAGTTTCAATAAATTCATTAGCGTATTCTGATTTCACTTTAAAATAACACAGTCCAACATAAAACCCTCCCTCAGCAGAAATTGACGAAATTGCCAATATATTCACCATAAAAAGTGATTTTTCATTTTAAAATAATACATGATCAATTTTTTTTAGTTATTAAAGTTAATTTTATTATGCAAGTAAACAGTCACATATTTAATGTAGCGGATATATCCAATTAAAAAAACTGATTCAACTTTCATTTGCATCTTTATAGACAAGAATGTTAATAATTTTAATTGACGTTAATTCTCTCTAAAGCTTCACTTTTTTCAATAGTTTTTACTTTTAGTTTTTGATCTCCAAGTCTCATTGAAACAGAAAATTTAATTTGAGGAGGCACAAAATCTACGTTGAAGGTTTGGAAATATCCAATTTTATCATTTTTAGATTCAAATCGCCATTTTTGAGAATCTATAATATTGGTTCCATTCAATGTAAAAGTAAAGTTTTTAGAAACTTTTTGAATCCCAATGTTCAAAGCACCATTAGGTAGTGAGATATTTACCCCTGAGACTTCTTTAGAGTTAAAATATCCCCAGAGTTGAAAACTGTATCCGTTTCCTAGTGAAATATTGTTGTTGAGATTAAAACGAATACTCGTATTTCGAATTGAAAAGTCTTCTTCCAATTCTCTCTTGTCTAAGAGATGTGTATTAATGAAAGTGGTAAAGAACCTCAGATCCCATGCCGTAATTGGATTCAAAGAATAACTAAAAATAGCAGATAACGTTTTTTGCATGTCAATATTCTTAGGGGTCAAAGTAATTAGAGATGATTCAGGGTTTATGTTTGGTTGGAACCTCGAAATCACATCCTTTTCCTCCGAATATTGAATGCTCAAATTTAATGACTTGAATCGATAATCAAACTGTAAGTTGTCTGTAAATGCGGGTTGCAATGCAACGTTTCCCTGAAATACTTGATCTATATCTAGAAAATATATAAAGGGTGCTAGGTTATTGAGTTCAGGACGATTGATTCGCTGACTCGCTGCCAAGTTGATATTATTGAAATCATTGATTTTGTAGCTTAGAAAAAGCGTAGGAAAAAAATTTCCATAATTTCTGTCCACAAAAACTTCTTTGTCTTTAACTCCTTGGACAAATGTTTTGGTGTGCTCATACCTCAAACCTGCTTGAAAACCAATTTTATCGTTTATTTTATGTTTCACCTGAATGTAGGCTGCTGCAATATTTTCCTCTAGCTCACTATCATTGGAAAAAATAGGATCAATAATTTGATTTCTTTTAATTTCATTCGTATTCCTGAAGTCGTTGACTACCCATTTCAACCCCGTTGAAAAATTTAATTCATTATCTAAAGTGGTTTCGTATTCCAAAGCATTGGCCATTATGTCAAACGGGGTATTTTTATCAGAGTTGATCAATAGCATTTCAGGACTTAAATTTTCATTTAACTCAATATCGTATTGTGGGGTCTGATTGTTATTAAAATTCAAGAAATCGACATTAAAACTTAATTTACTGTTCTCGTTTGGATTAAATTCTATAAAAAAGGCACTTTGAAAATTCCTCCAATTGTTACTCTCATCAAGGTCGTAAATATCTGGACCAGAAGCCCTATTTAGGAATCCAACTGTTTTATGTTCTTCTCCATCATAGATATTTGTGTATCCAGAAATATTAGCGCCTAAATTCAATTTACTATTCAGCCGATAGTCATAGGCAACTCTTACATTTTGAATAACTCTATCATTTTGACGAAATCCTAAAATTTGGTTTTCAATCAGTTGATCACCATATTCTAAACGTCTATTTACCTCTCCATTCCATGGGAGATTATTCTGTGAAAGTGAATAATTAATTAAAATGGTGGATTTTTTCTTCATCAGGTTATAATTCACACCAAAGTTTTTATTGGTCTTTTGGTCACCCAAGCCAACTGAGGAGTTTAAATTGGCATTGTATCCTTCACCAATCTTTTTTTTAAGTGTAATATTAATATAACCTGCATTGCCTTCCGCATCATATTGGGCAGGAGGTGTGGTGATTAGCTCTATGGCTTTTGCATTTTCAGCATTCATACCATTTAAAAATTCGAGAAGTGCTTCACTGGGCATGTAATTCATTTTTCCATTGATCATCACCCGAACTCCCGATTTTCCCAGCATTGCAATGGACTTATTTTGCCGATCTACTATAACCCCTGGAGTTCTTTCTAAAATATCCAATAAGGTTGAACCTGAAGTAGTTGCGTCATCCTCAAGATCAATCACAGTTCTATCAATTTCTCTCTTATAGGGAATCCTCTTGGCAGTCACATTTACATCCTGCAATTGAAATGAAGATTCTTTGATAATAATTTTTCCCAGTGCTACATTTTGATTTCTTTTTATGTTAAATGTGTTGGAATCAAATTGCTCAAATCCAACACTAATAATTGAAAGCTTATGAGCACCCGATTCTTCCGTTATGAGTTTAAATTCGCCCGATTCGTCAGATATTGCTCTGTCTGAGGTCCAATTGCCGGAGGAGTCTTTGAGAAGAATATCAGCATAGGGTATAGGCATTTGAGTATCATCGAGAATGGTTCCTTTTAGTTGACTTTGAGGATAAATAAAAGGGATTGAAAAGAGATAAAATAACCCTAGTAAAAGTCTTTTTTCTTTGAAGATCATATGAGAATGAACTTATAAAATAGTTTTTAAATATTGATAATATATCACCAGATTGAAACTAAAAACCTCCAACTGGGAGGGTTTCATTTTTGTTGATCTAACTGACTTTGAACAATATTTTGTTTAGAAAAAAAAGGAGTTTTATCATTTTTTTGTTGATTCATTAAAATTAATAACTTTAATTTTAATTCGCAATTAAACACTGTAGATTTTTATTAACTGGAATATTCATCAATAAATTGAGTATTTTCAAAAATTATTATAATCTTTTATAAAGTTTATGGGCAGTAAAAAATAGAGATGATAAACCCCGCTTAATTATCACAAGCACTCAGGTTGGTTTTCAAATTCAAGATATCATTCAAATAAAAGAATCATAACCTAAATATAGGGAGTATAGAAAATTACTTTCTTAGGGAGCTTATTTTTGTTTAACCTGATTCTTAATCAATTCTACTCCTTTTTTTGCAAAACGTTCGCCCAAGATTTTGTAGCCCTTTGCCGACATGTGTAAATCATTTTCAATTACTTTCCCATTTCTGCTATATCCATCATTAAGGTCGTCCGTATTAATCCATTCAACATTTGGATTGGACATTGCAAAATTCTCCTGTATTTCTCTAACCAGTAGCCATTCTGGATAACGGTCCTCCTTCCCAAAACCAAAATCGTTTATTCTACCTATTATAAAATTTACATCTTCTCGGTCAAATTTTTCTTTTAATTGATTGTGTAAACCCATTAAACTTTCCTCATATGCAGCACTATAACTCAAACGAGCATCTCTTTCTCCTTGCATCCAAAAAAAACTAACACTGGCTAGTGTTTCATTGTAAATAGCAAGATCTATTTTACTGACTAAGCTATCGTATAAATCTGCTCCAGTAGGTGAGGTGAACTCACTTAATTTCCATTTTTTGTACCATCTCATGATTGGTCTTGCCCCCCATGCCTGCTTAACCACGATAACTTTCTTTTTCCCTAATGTTTTCTCTACATATGGGATAAAAGATTCTTTAGGCTCGAGCAATGCCATATTTGATTGGCCTGAAAGTATAAATAAATGTTTTTCCTCGGAGGCATTATTACAAGCAAAAAATATGAGAATAAGAACAGTAAATAAAAAAAGATATTTGATTTTCATAATTAGGTTTAAGTTGAATCACTTAGATTTTTTAGGCATAACAGTACAGGATAGAATTGATTTTACTTATTAGTAATTTTAAAAGTTTCATAATAAGTCTTTAAACCTTACAATCCCCAAAAAAATTAAAGGTTTGTGTTGACTATCCCTCACGAAAGTGAGGGTTTTTTTTATGGTTGAAAATAGAAACTTATGTGCAATAAGGAAAAAACCATACCGGGAAGTTGGGGATTTAAGAATCTATATAAACCTGAACACTTTTTATATCAGTTTGCCAACTCTCAATTTTAGATTGACCAAAAGATATTATCAGAACTCATATAAGAAGTAGTATTAGTTTTTCATAGAAATTGATTTTAATAATAATACGCCAATTTCGCAAAACAGCTATGACTATTAGAAATCACAGAGAGCTTAGTTTTGAAATTTTTTAGAGTTAGTCGTTAATTATAAATTTATTATCTGTTGTAAGATAAACACATCCAAGTGGTTTTTTCCAACAATGAGTGTGACTAAAAATATAGACTTTTTTACCATCCTCTTTTCCCACTATTAATTTTGTTCTAAACAACTTATATCTAGCTATTTTTGAGGAAAAAAAATTTCTATTCAATATCTGCCACTCTTTTTGTCTTTCCTCAGATTTTATAGACATTAAAGATAATGGAATTCCCTCACTAATTATTAAACTATCGATTTCTCTTGAGGTATGAGTTTCTATTTGAGGATAAATATTTGTATAAATTAAAACCGTAAAAATGACTAAAAGCTTATTCATTATCATTCATTTACTTAACAATATGTTTAAGCTTATTATCTCCCAAGAATCTCATACTTATTTTTTTGATTTATTTTAATATAAAAATAAATTTACCAAATATTAATTAATAACATTAAACAGAAATCTTAATCTTCATTACAAATATAGCGGTACTTGTTAAACCTGGATTTAATTCAAGCAATTAGATTATAATGGAACTGATAGTTAGTAAAACCGACTACGGTAGTATTTTCAATTCAACTTGGTTTGGTGAGAGCATTTTAATCATTTATTACCATGTATAAAAGGATTCCATTCTTTTTTTGTTTGACTGACTTTTGCACTCATGAATTAGGGTTTTTTAATAAATTTTTGTGAAAGGTAAATTAAAGGTATTTGACTTTAAAATTGTAATAATAGTAATAGATCTTTTTTAAGTTTTTGTTTCATAATGGTTTATGTATAACTCTCCTTCTTAGTCACGGGTGGGTTATTTATTTCAACTCTGGCATAACACCTAATTATTTTAGTTTTAGAAACAGTTTTTAAATATCGTATATTTGAATCATATCAAATTATCTTAATAATAAGTAATGAAAAGAAAAGCAAACGCAATTTGGAATGGAGGCGGTGCTGACGGAAGTGGATTTTTATCTGTACAAAGTGGAGCTTTTAGTAAGATGCCATACAGTTTTAAAACTAGATTTGAAAATAATAATGGTGAACTTGGAACTAATCCTGAAGAACTTATCGTATCTGCTCTTGCCGGTTGTTTTAATATGAAATTAGCGTTTGTTCTAAATGAAGCTGATTTTAAGCCTAAAGAGTTAAACACTAATGCGTTACTTATATTTAATGATGGTTCTGTAACATCTATAGAATTATCAGTAAAAGGAAAAGTTCCAAGTTTAAATGAAGAAAAGTTTATTGAACTTGCTGAATATGCAAAAAATAATTGCCCTATTTCTGGTGTGTTAAGTTGTAATATTCTTTTAAATGCCTCATTAATAT
>CENP01227867.1_pt1 | contig 10186 bp, 10 predicted proteins | sample 361281 | NCBI WGS metagenome assembly CENP01 (sample SAMEA2591122, study PRJEB7988) | marine metagenome | biome: marine biome (ENVO:00000447); feature: deep chlorophyll maximum layer (ENVO:xxxxxxxx); material: saline water (ENVO:00002010), including plankton (ENVO:xxxxxxxx) | depth 70 m
TCATTAATTTTTTTTGCCATAGATGGTTCCGCTGAACCTGTTAAAACCGGATCAGCTATACTTATTGGAATAGGATCAGTTTTTTCTAATAATCCCACAGCAGGTAAAATTACTAAGAAATGCAAAAAATAATAAACTGTTCCGATCCTAGCCAACACTAAATAAATACCTTCAGCAGGCATCGCGCCCATGTATCCAAGCATAAGAACATCTATTACAAAAATCCAAAAAAATTGTCTGTAAATTGGTCTAAATACTGCCGATCTAACCTTAGAAGTATCTAACCAAGGAAGAACGAATAAAATAAATATAGATCCAAACATTAAAATTACCCCACCTAGTTTATCAGGGACCGATCTTAATATTGCGTAGAAAGGTAAAAGATACCATTCAGGAACTATGTGGGCCGGAGTAACAAGTGGGTTAGCTGGAATATAATTATCAGAGTGACCTAGAACATTAGGAGCAAAAAAAACAAAACCAGCAAAAATAATCATGAACAGTAATAATGCAAACGCATCCTTAATAGTTATGTATGGGTGAAAAGGAACGGTATCTTTAGACGGTTTTTTTATTTCGATCCCGACAGGATTGTTATTGCCAGGCACGTGTAAGGCCCAAATGTGCAAAACTACTAAACCTAATATTAAAAATGGAATTAGATAGTGCAAGCTAAAGAACCTATTTAGTGTAGGATTGTCTACGGAATACGCTCCCCACAACCACGTTGTAATACTGTCCCCTACTAAAGGAATTGCACTAAACAAATTCGTTATAACCGTTGCACCCCAAAAACTCATCTGTCCCCAAGGTAATACATAACCCATAAAAGCAGCCGCCATCATCAATAAATAAATCATTAGACCTATGATCCATATTACTTCTCTTGGAGATTTGTATGATCCGTAAAAAAGAGACCTAAAAATATGTATATAGACAGCTAGAAAAAACATAGATGCACCATTGCTATGTATGTATCTAATTAACCAACCGTAGTTTACATTACGCATTATATGCTCAACACTTTCAAAAGCTAAGTCAGCATGTGCAACATAATGCATTGCTAATACTATCCCCGTAATAATTTGAGTTAGAAGACAAAATGTAAGTATGCCGCCAAATGTCCACCAATAATTTAAATTTTTGGGTGTAGGATAATCTGTTAAATGTGAAGCTAAGGTTAAAAGCGGTAATCTATCATTAAACCACTTTCCTATTTTTGATTTTGGTGTGTAAGTATGTTCACTCATATTTTATATTTTAACCTATTTTAATAGTATTATTATCTACAAATTCATATTTAGGAACTTCCATGTTTTTTGGTGCCGGTCCTTTTCTTATTCTGCCCGATAGATCATAATGTGAACCATGGCAAGGACAAAACCATCCTTTGTAGTCTCCTTTGTCTTTAAGTGGCACACATCCTAAATGAGTACATACTCCGAGCATTACTAGCCACTCATCTTTTCCGTCTTTAACTCTATCCTCATCTTTTTGGGGATCAGGTAGATCTAAAACATTAACTGATCTGGCCTCTTGAATTTCTTCTTGTGTTCTTCTTTTCAAAAAAACTGGCTTTCCTCTCCATAAAACAGTAATTGATTTACCAGGTTCGATTTTACTAATATCGACTTCAGTAGTAGCTAGTGCTTTTTGCGCTTTATCAGGATTCATCTGGTCAATTAAAGGCCAAATCGCTGCTCCAACCCCTACTGCGCCTATCGTATAACTTGCTGTAAATAAAAAATCTCGTCTATTAGTTTTTTTATTCTCTTTGTCCATATAAGATGTTTATAATGTTATTTTATAAATAAAAGTAAAAATTATTATTTACAGGGGTCAGAATGACACATAATTTAATGAGCAATGATAGGAATCGCCTTATATAAGCCAGATATACCCCAAAATACTGCATCTATTATTAGGTTAAGTGCGTGTTTTAATATTAACGTTCATATTATTCAGCCTTGTGGGTTCAATTTAAAAGACTCAAGATTTAAACGCGTTGTTATGGACTATATAAATGTTGCAAAAATAAATAATTATGATGACTATGAAAGTTTTAAAGATAAAAATAAGTCTTCAAGAATAATTTTAATGACTACTAAGACAAATAATTTGTATAATTCTTTCAATTTTAAAAAAAATGACATAATTTTATTTGGAAGGGAAAGTGCAGGCGTTCCAAAAAAGATTCATGGGGAAGTAAACTATAAGTTAAAAGTACCAATGAATAAAAAAACAAGGTCTTTAAATGTTGCAATCACAGCAGCTATTGTGTCTTCGGAAGCTTTAAGGCAAAACAATTTTTTTCAAAATGATTGATATTGAAATTAAAAAAAAATTTGTTGAAAGTTGGTTCTCTTATTTACAAAATCAAATTTGTAAAGAATTTGAAAATATAGAAAACAACCATAAAAAAAATAAAATAAGATTTTTAAAGAGAAATTGGAAAAAAGATAAATTTAAAGAAGGCGGGGGTACTTCTTTTACTTTTAAAAATGGAAATGTATTTGATAAGGTTGGTGTTAATAAATCAACAGTTAAGGGTGTTTTTAAAAAAGAATTTAGATCAAAAATTTTAGGAGCAGAAAAAAATGGTAAGTATTGGGCTTCAGGAATTTCAGTGGTTGCTCATTTAAAAAATCCTAAAATTCCAGCTTTTCATTTTAATACAAGATTTATTGTAACATCAAAAAGTTGGTTTGGTGGAGGTATGGATGTAACACCAACTTTTCATGATATTAAAGAAAGTAAATATATGCATAAGCAACTTAGAGATTTGTGTCTTAAAAATAATAAGAACTACAAAAAGTTTAAAAAATGGTGTGATAATTATTTCTACTTGCATCACAGAAAAGAGCCAAGGGGCATAGGAGGAATTTTTTTTGATTATGAAAAAAAAAATTGGGAAAATAATTTTAAGTTTGTAAGGGAACTAGGAATAGTTTTTATTATGATTTCAAAAAGTATAATATTAAATAAAATAAAACTAAAATGGTCAAAAATGGATAAAGAAAAACAGCTTTATAAAAGAGGTAGATATGTGGAGTTTAATCTTTTGTATGACAGGGGAACAAAATTTGGTTTAAATTCTGGGGGAGACATAGAGTCAATTTTTATGTCATTACCTCCTGAAGCCAAATGGAAATAATATGCAAAAAGAACCAATTACACTCTCTGGGTTAAAAAAATTAAAATTAGAACTTGAAAATTTAAAAAATATTCAAAGACCTAAAGTTGTTGCTGCTATAGCCGAAGCAAGATCTCATGGAGATTTAAAAGAAAATGCAGAGTATCATGCCGCTAAAGAACAGCAGTCCCAGCTTGAAGGTAGAGTTATTGCTATAAATGATCTGATTGCCAGGGCAAATGTTATTGATGTAACGAAAATTCAAAATGATGGGAAGGTAATATTTGGTTCTACTGTTAATGTTCAAGACCTAGAAGAAAAAAAAAAAATTAAATATAAAATTGTTGGACAAGATGAAGCAGAGATATCAAAAAATTTAATTTTTTATCAAAGCCCTATAGCAAAAGCATTAATTGGAAAAAATAAAGGCAGTTTAGTATCTGTGAACACGCCATCTGGAGAAAGAAATTTTGAAATTTTGGAGGTTGAATATATTTAATTTTAGTTTTTAAATTGTCGAGTAATTTTCTCGATCTCGGAGTCTGTTAAAATAAAATTATTATTTACCCATTTTTTTTCTAATTTTTCCAATATTACTCCTAAATTTTTACCTTCTTTAAAACCTTTTTTTAAAAGATACTTTCCATCATAGTTAAATTTTGGAATTTTTAGCCTTTTAATTTCATCTATTTTTTTTAAAACAAATTGATATTTTATCTTATTTGAAAAATATAAGATAATAATAAGGTCAGTTAAAAAATTTTTACCTAGAAAATAAGTATTAGCTTTTATGTTTTGTTCAAAAAAAGACTTATCTTCGCACGCTGTAAGAAAATATTTAGATATTAAATTTAATTTATTTTTCATTAAATTTGAAGTTTTGTATTTATGACAAAAATATTCATGATTTGATGAGTGATCAATTAAAATTGTGGATAATATGATATCTTTATCAATTGAAATTTGATCATCAATTTTTTTAATTTTTTCTAACCTTTCAAGGTATTTTAACTCAGGAAAAATTAAAGAAAAAATTTCTTTTAAATCTTTGTTTTTTAAAATTTTAATAAAATTTTCTAATTCTAGAATTTTATCTAATTCTAATAATATTCTTTCCTTTGAAAGGTTTTTTATTCCGTCCAAATTTAGTTTGATAATTTTTATTGTTTGAGGGTCAATTTGGCTGTCATAGAACATAGAAAATCTTAAAAATCTAATTATTCTTAAAAAATCTTCCTCTATTCTTTTTGATGGATCGCCGATAAATTTTACAATTTTATTTTTTAAATCTAAAACTCCTGATTGGGGATCAAATATTTCCCCATTTTTTTTTAAATATATAGCATTAAAAGTAAAATCTCTCCTATTTGAGTCCTCTTTCCAGTCATGTGTGTATTCTACGACTGCATGACGTCCATCGGTTTTAATATCTTTTCTAAGTGTGGTGATCTCATATTTTTTTTTACCTAAAATAGTAATTGTCCCATGTTTTATTCCTGTATCAATAATTTTAAAATTAGAACCTTCAAATTTTTCTTTTATTTTTTGTGGAGTTAAAGCACACGCAATATCTATATCGTCTATATTGCACCCACTTAAATATTTTCTTACACAGCCCCCTACAAACATGGCAATATCTTTTTTTGGAACTTCATTTTTTTCGAGAATTCTAAAAATTTTTTTTATTTCCTTTTCTCTATAAAAGGGAAAAAATTTTTTTTTTAAAAAAGAAAAAAAAGAATTGAAATTATATGATATTTTTTTCATTAATTTGGCTGGGGCACTAGGATTCGAACCTAGGATGGCGGTACCAAAAACCGCTGCCTTACCACTTGGCTATGCCCCAATTCTTTGTTTCATATATCATAATTTTTGATAATTAAATAGTTCTTGATATCGCGGTCCAGTATTTTGGAAACATTTTTTTAATTTTTTTTTGTATAACTTTTGCCGTTTTTTTTGTTTTAAAAAGTCCATAACAAGCTGACCCGGAACCCGTCATTCTAGACAAATAACAATTTTCTTGTTTTTCTAGAAATGAAATGATTTTTTTTATTGGCCTATATTTTTTTTCAGCTATTTTTTGTAAGTCATTTTGATCTTTCTTAAATGCTTCTTTAATTTTTAAAAAATTAGTAATCTTCATATAGTTAAAACTACTTGGCTTACTATTTTTTTTAACCTTGGAATAAATATACTTTGTAGAACATTTAACATTAGGATAAATTATTAAAAAAGTAAGTTTAAATTTTCTTTTATACTGTTTGATATTTTTAAGATTTTTTAAATAACCTTGTTTATATAAAAAAAGTCTAAAGTCCGATCCAATAACTTTCTCCATTTTTTCAATTAATTTTTTATCTAGCTTTCTATTATATAAATTCTTAGTTAAAAATACTGCATTACTAGTACCTCCACCTAAACCTGAAAATACTGGAATATTTTTTTCTATTATTATTTCATATCTTTTTTTTTTATTAATTTGTTTGTTTCTTAAAATATCAATAGCTTTTGTAATCGAATTTTTCTTATTATCTATAAACTTTGAAAACCTGCCTTTAAATTTTATGTTGTCTTTGCTGTTATTAATTCTTTTTAGCCTAATTTTATCATGTAAATCTATTAGGAAGAAGTTAGTTTCAATATCGTGTAAACCATTTCTAAGTTTTTTTAAAATTCTAAGGCTTAAATTAATTTTTGCATACGATTTAAATATCATAAAATTTATGATTTTTTTTGAAGTCCAAAAATAAGTTTTTTGTTAATTTTTTTTCTTAAATCCTCTTCGGTTTTTTCTAAACTTAATACATATTTCCAGTAATATCTGGCTTGAATTTTTCTACCAGTCATCCACAAAGTGTCTCCAAAATGATCATTGATAACCGGATCTGAAGGCATTAGCCTTACAGCTTCCTGTAAAATTTCATTTGCTTTTGAATATTTTTTTAGTTTGAAAAGTGCCCAACCTAATGAGTCTGTAATGTAACCATCATTTTTTCTTAAATCGTTTGCCTTTTCTAGCATTTCAAGTGACTCCTCTATTTTAATTCCTTTTTCTAGCCACGAATAAGCTAAATAATTTAGTACATAAGCTTGGTTAGGATTAACTTTCAACGAGTTAAGAAAATCTTTTTCTGCTTTGCTCCACTCCCCAACTCTCTCATAAGCTATACCTCTTCCGTCTGTAGCTTTAGAGTATAAGTCGTGATCATTGTTAATTTTATTTAAAACATTTGAATAAAACTTTATTGAATTGCTATATTTTTCATTATTTTTTAAAAAGTATGCATAATCATAAATTTCATAAATACTAGGGTTGCTTAACTTTTCAAAACTTAGTTTTAAAAAATTAATTGCCTCATTTTTTTTTTCTTCTTTTAATAGGATGGATGATATTTGTTTTGAAGCATACCAGTGATAAACTTCTGAAAAATTACTTATTTTTTTGTATAGATTTTTTGATAATTTATAATTCTTAGTCATATAAAAATTTTCTGCGTATAGAGTTTCGTATGATTTAAAATCTTCATTTAAAAACTTTGCTAAATTTAAATAAAAATTTGAGTTAGCGTAAAGAGACTGAGTAGAAAGTGCGTTAGCAGTTATATAAAAAATCTCTGCAACTATATGAGCAATATTATTGCAGTTAAATTTATTCAAATAGTTGCTTTTGTTTTCCTCATCTAAATCTTTTTTAAACTGCTGAATTGCAAGACTTCTTGGATTTTTAGATAGTGCCTCTTCAAGAACTTCGTAAGTTTTTTTTTTATTTATACTACTTAGGTAGTTAAGGTAAAAAAAATAATATCTTGAGAAATCTGTATTATCATCTTTAACTAAATTTTTAAACATATTTTCAGTATTTTCGTTTTGATAGTAACAATACAAAAAAACATTTTGAATTTTATTCAAGTTATTTAATTTTTTTTCTTTGGTCTCAAAAATAGTTTTTGCTTGATGAAAATTTATTGTTTTTAGTTTTAACCATTTTTCAATAGAGTTTATTAGTAGTTTTTGTAAACCAGTTTTTGAACTGCTTTGATTTTCGTTTATTCTAAGTAAAGATTTTTGAGCTAATTCAAATTCATTTTTTTTGAGATAATAAACAAGCTTGATAATATCCCCCTCAAAACTTTTAATATTTTTTTTTTCTAATTTTTTAACATAATTGAAAGCCTCTATTATCTTATTGTTGTTTATTAACGTAAAAATGTATAGCTGTGAATAAGTAAAATGTTTGTTTTCTAGTCCCTTAAGGTCTTTAAAGTAAGAGTAAGATTTATAGTAATTATTGTCATTTAAAGAAACAATCCCTGAAAAGTAATTTGATATATTCTCTGCACTATTGGATTTGTTAAAATTAATAGCATTTACGTTTGTAAAAACAGCATTAAATATTATAATTTGTATTATAAGTTTAAATAAATAAAACATTAATTTCATAGTTATATGTCTATTAAAAATATCAAAATAAATAAATTAATTAAATACTATAGTTTAATAAATTTTGATCTAATTTACAGCAACAAAGCCATTAATAGGTATAAAAAAAACAATAACTATAATGATTCTAATCAATCTAAAGATTTAAAGGACCTGGAGCGTTTAATTGCAAATGTTAAAAATTGTGAACTTAAAAAAAATGCTACAAATTTAGTTTTTGCGGACGGTAATTTAGAGTCAAATATTATGATTGTCGGTGAAGGCCCTGGTGCAAATGAAGATAAAGAGGGTTTACCGTTTGTTGGCCGAGCAGGACAACTATTGGATAAAATGCTTGAGTCTATAAATTTAGATAGAAAAAATGTTTATATTACAAATGTAGTAAACTATAGACCGCCACAAAATAGGAAGCCAACAGATAAAGAAATTTTAAAATACTTACCTTTTTTAAAAAGACACATTGAAATTATAAGTCCAAAAATATTAATTTTACTTGGAAGTACTGCTCTTAATTCGATTATTGGAAATAAGGAAGTCATCTCTAAAGCTCGTGGAAAATGGAATAAGCTGAAAATAGGAAAAAGCTCGCCATTTGTAATTGCTTCTTTTCATCCAGCATTCCTAATGAGACAACCAGAGCAAAAAAAAATGGCTTGGACTGACCTTAAAATGATTAGAAAAAAAATATTAGAGCTTGGTATAAAAATTGATAAATAATAAATTAGTTGCAGGTGTAGATGAGGTTGGCAGAGGTTGCTTAGCTGGACCCGTGGTTTCAGCCGTGGTGATTTTGAAAAAGACAGCAATTTTAGATAATATAAAAGATTCAAAAAAGTTAAATTTTAACTTAAGATTAAAAATAGCTGACCATATTAAAAAACACTCTTTTTACTCGATAGGAACAGCTTCTGTTGAAGAAATATATAAGATTAATATTTTACAAGCATCTCTCTTATCAATGAAAAGAGCTTTAGATAAAATGTCAAAAAAACCAAAATTAGTATTAATAGATGGTATTTTTGCTCCAAAGGGTATTAAGAATTTCAAAGTCATAATTAAAGGCGATATGAAATTCAAATGTATTGCTGCTGCTTCAATTATTGCAAAGGTTTATAGGGATAATTTAATGATCAAACTGGCGAAAAAATTTAAAAATTACCATTGGCATAAAAACTTTGGATATGGAACTCTAGAGCATTTAGAAGGAATTAAAAAATATGGAGTTACTAAACACCACAGAAAAGGGTTCTCTCCGATACACAAAATGTTGTTCCGGTAAAATATAAAACCACAATAAAAGTATTTTTCACGTTAAACATAATTTTTTGACAATTTTTTTGATAATACACTATATATAGATGATATTTGTTTTTGTGGCACAATAAAAAAAAAATTAAAAGTAATTATTTGATATTGACGATTGATTCAATTTAGAGTTGAATTAATAAATGAAATTTTTTCCTAATCAAATTTTAAATGATGACTGTTTAAAAATTATAAAAAAAATTCCTAATGAGAGTTTTGATTTAATTTTTGCAGACCCACCATACAACCTGCAAATTGGAGAGCAGTTAAAAAGACCGGATAATAGTAAGGTTAATGGAGTAAATGATAGCTGGGATCAATTTGAAAGTTTTGAAAAGTATGATGAATTTTGTAAGTCTTGGCTAGTAGAGAGCAAAAGAGTGTTAAAGAAAAATGGGACCATTTGGGTGATTGGATCATATCACAATATTTTTAGACTTGGATATCATATTCAAAATTTGAACTATTGGATTTTAAATGATGTTATCTGGAGAAAAAATAATCCCATGCCTAACTTTAAAGGCACAAGATTTACAAATGCTCATGAAACCTTAATCTGGGCTTCAAAAAACAAAAAATCTAAATATACTTTTAACTATCAATCTTTAAAATGTCTGAATGATGACTTACAAATGAGGTCGGATTGGCTTTTCCCGATCTGTAACGGTAAAGAAAGATTAAAGAAAAATGGCAAAAAGATTCACTCTACTCAAAAACCAGAATCTTTATTACATAGAATAATTTTAGCGAGTACAAATAAAGGTGACTCTATATTTGACCCTTTTTTAGGCACAGGTACAACTGCAGTTGTAGCTAAAAAATTAGGAAGAAAATATTTTGGTATTGAAAGAGATAAAAAATATTTTAAAGCTGCAAAAAATAGAATATTAAAAACTAAAGTAATTGAAGAAAATTATTTAGATACTATTGAGAATAACAAATCTAAGCCGAGAGTGCCATTTGGCTCACTAGTTGAGTTAGGAATAATTAAGCCTGGTGCAAGTTTATTTGACCCTAAGAAAAAAATTAACGCTAAGATAATGGCAGATGGAAGTATTAAGTATAAAGAATCAGAAGGTTCAATTCATAAAGTGGCTGCAAAAATTATGGGAACTGAGAGTTATAATGGGTGGACTTACTGGCACTGTAAAGTTGGGGATTCTCTCATTTTAATTGATAGTTTAAGACAAAGGTTTTTAAATAAAGTTGGTTAAAATCCTATTAATGATTTTTGACACTTTTTAATTAGGTTTTTATCTTTTATAAACTTTACCCAAATATACATCGATAAAACCTTTTTTTTTT
>CENP01066439.1_pt1 | contig 10179 bp, 12 predicted proteins | sample 361281 | NCBI WGS metagenome assembly CENP01 (sample SAMEA2591122, study PRJEB7988) | marine metagenome | biome: marine biome (ENVO:00000447); feature: deep chlorophyll maximum layer (ENVO:xxxxxxxx); material: saline water (ENVO:00002010), including plankton (ENVO:xxxxxxxx) | depth 70 m
CTCAGTTAAATATTTTGATGGCTGAGGGAATAGAAAATAAAACCACCGAAGAAATGAATGATATAGCTAGGGCTATGGGGATAGCTCCATGCGCTACTGCAGCTCTAGATATCGCAATTTGGGACTGGAAAGCTAAAAATAAGGTTTTACCTTTACATAAGTTTCTGCATTTTCCACCCCCATCAGTTCCAACCTCTATTACGATTGGAATCAATACACCTGAGGTTGTTAAAGAAAGAATCCCACTTATGTTTGAAGGTAAAACTATAAAAGCACTAAAAGTAAAGCTTGGCGCAACTCAAGGAATTGAAGCTGATCAAGAAATGTTTGCTCAAGTCATGGAAAGTACTCAAAAATATGGTATCAAAATCCGTGTTGATGCCAATGGAGGCTGGTCGACATCGGATGCAATTTTCATGATGAAATGGCTTGCTGATCGAGGCGTAGATTACATTGAACAACCTATAAAAGAGGGTAAGGAAGAAGATTTAAAATATTTATATCATAATAGGCCTTTACCAATCTATATTGATGAGTCCTGCCGGTTTGCTGTAGACGTTGTCAAATGGGCTGAACATATAGATGGTGTTAACATGAAATTAATGAAATGTGGAGGAATAACTGAGGCTTTGAAAATTATTCAATTAGCTAAGCAGCATAAACTTAAAACCATGATAGGCTGTATGAGTGAATCTTCTGTTGCTATAGCTGCAGCAGCTTCCATTTCTGGAGTGATGGATCATATTGATCTAGACTCTCATTATAACCTAAATCCCGATCCATCTACTGGGGTAAAAATGATAGATGGGGTAACGATACCTGACTTTATTCCTGGGCACGGTGGGATTCTAAAGCCTGAAAATTATGCTTAAATCGAATCAAAAAGTGGCGATTTATATGCAAGGCTTTTTACATAGTGATTTTGGTAAAATGGGATTGGGGGTTATACGGTATTTAGAAAATCCAATCGTTGGGGTAATTGACTCAGAAAACGCTGGAAGTAACATCAATAAAGAGCATAAAATTGATAGAGATATCCCCATTTATAATAGTTTGGACGAGGTAGTCAAAAAAGGTGCAGAAGTGCTGACCTTGGGAATTGCTCCCTCAGGTGGAAAAATTCCAAATAATTGGCTACCCATGATTGAATTAGCTGTGAATGCTGGACTGTGCATCATCAACGGACTACATGACACCTTGGGAGACCGTTTTAACCATAAAATAAAGTACAAAAAAAAACAGTGGATTTGGGATGTGAGAATTCCGAATATAAGTCCAAAAATAGCCTCAGCAAAAGCAGCTGAATTATCCAATAAAAGGGTTTTAATGATTGGTACAGATATGGCTTGTGGTAAAATGACAGCTGGTCTAGAAATTTATCAATGGGCAAAAAATAATGATATAAATACTGGTTTTATAGCTACAGGTCAAATTGGGATTACTCTAATGGGACAAGGAATTCCACTAGATGCTATTAAAGTAGATCATGCCTGTGGTGCTGTTGAGCATATTGTATTAAAGAATCGGGATAAATCTCTTTTAATTATTGAAGGACAGGGATCGCTTTTACACCCAGGCAGTAGTGCTACGCTTCCTTTAATGAGGGGAAGTTGCCCTACACATATGATTATATGCCATCGTGCCGATAAAGTTACCTTGAGAAATCCTGAAAAGATTAAAATACCTGAGCTAAAAGATTTCATAGGTCTGAATGAATCATTAGCCTCTACATGTGGTACCTATGGCACTCCAAAGGTAATTGGGATTGCACTGAACACATCAAAACTATCTAAATTAGACTCTTTAAATTATATTATTAATTTGGAGAAACAAACAGGACTTCCTGTGACCGACGTTATAAGGTTTGGCGTTGAAAGAATAGTTCACCAATTATTGTAACTCATTTACAATGATAATCTGCAGCTTTAGTAGCTATTTGATTATTGGGCTTTACATTGACTTTATACCCAAGAGAATTTGCCCACCCTTTAGTAGCAGAAATTAACTTGTTGGACTTAAAATTTTCGTCGCTATTATAATCCATATCTATCTCTACCCTAACACTTACTTGACGGGTCAGCCACTGAGCAATATCAATGCTCATTTCCGCTTCTTTCCATAATCGCGTCCACATATCTTTTATCAATAACTCAGTTTTTTTACTCAGTATATAGTGTACCCCTCTACTACCATATCGGTAAGCAATGACCGTGGCATATTTTGTTTTCTTGCCTATATTTTGGGAATCTGAACCAATATGTATTTTAACAGTAGGGTAATCTCTCAGGATTTTTAATGTATGTTCAACAGGATCTATTCGTTCTCCTTTGATGTTTTTAAATAGCCTCATAAATTAACCCTAAGATAATTAAGCTTAATAAAAAAATGGTTTTATTTTTGATTAAGCTATGGCTTACGAAACAATATTTAATATTTATAATACAGGGATCTTAATTTTTTGGTCATTACTTTTATTTTTTCCAAAAAATAAATTAACTCAAAAAATTACTGACTATCCTTGGGTCCCACTTGTAATTGCTTTTGGATATATCTATTTCCTAAGCTCTTCAAATGATATTTTTTCTGTTGATTTTTCTTCTCTTTCTGGGTTGACCGACATGTTTAGAAATTCAAATCCAAGGGGGGTAGCAGCTGGATGGCTTCATTATTTAGCATTTGATTTTTGGATGGGCTGTTGGATTTTAAGGGATAGTCAGAAAAAGGGTATAAAGCATGTTTTTATTATATTTCCAATGCTTTGTACCTTTATGCTAGGTCCAATTGGTATAATTATTTATACCCTTGTGTTGTTATTTAATAAAAAATTAATTCAAAATTAAGTTTGACTACTTCATTTTTACTTTTTTCATTAGCAGTAGCCGTTGGATTTGGGGCACTAGGTTCATTTATCGCAAGTAAAAAAGGACGAACCGAGAGATTCGGTTTTATTATTGGTTTTTTATTTGGATTCCTAGGGGCAATTGGGTTACTTCTTATGAGTGATCAATCAAAAAATGACCACTCCCAAGATCAATTAAAATAACTTTTCCCAAACTATTATTCCTAATTTTGCACTCAATCCTAAAATTAGAGGATATATGCCAAAGAGCCAAAGATAATCCATAAGTGTTAATGAACTATTCCCAATAGAATTTAAAAAATCGTACCAAGTTTTAAGACTCAATTTGGCCGCAATAATATTAGCTAGGATGGCAACGGATAAAACTGTAAGTCCAATAAAGTAGAATTTGATCATTTTTCTAACCTAAGCTTTTGTATTTTGATATAATGAATTTAATATTATTAATTAAAGTTATACTTTTTATTTTGGCAATAGTATGTTTTTATATTGTCTATCTAATGTATGCAAAGCTTTCTTTCATTGATACACCCTATTTGTACGGGGGATTAGTTATCACGTTTATTGCTATTTTGATTAGGAAAAAAAAGTAGCTACTTACTCTTTGATTAGTATATAGGTGGCACGCACTCCAGTGGCAAGATTCCATTGATTGGAAGCAGTCATATTCCCGCTTTCATCATATACCCTGACTTCAGCTGTATTTGGACCAGACTCACCTTGATTAAGCGCAACAAAATCAATCTTATTAAAACCTTCAACTAGCGAAACACTCAAGCCTTTAAAGCGCTCTGCCAATAATACATTTGGCTGAATCACTTGATCATTATGAAGAATTCTTACCCGATCTCCGTCTGGATATTCGTGATCTCTAAAAACAATCCTAGCCTTACCTCCATTAATTCTATAGTCTCCCATATACTGGTTAGATTTAAATTTGTTAGGGTTTTTATTTTCTTCAAGGCTTTTTGCATTTAATTTTGAAAGGTAATAATCTCCAGGATCTAAGAACTTCTCTTGATTCTCAATATTGATATTTGAATCTTTATCTAAGTTAGGATCAGTAATATCAATCGGATCTCTTTTCAAAAAATCTCTCTGGAGATATTCGTTTTCTTGGGGTTTTATATACAAAGGACTACTTTTTTTATTTTCCTCAACCGTAAATTTAAATGAAGAATTATTATTTTCAATTTGTCCCAATACTACATTGATGCTTAAAATCATAAACAAGAATTGAGATAAACCCTTTAAAGGTTTGAATTCTCTCCAAAAAAAATAATGGTCGCTTAAACTCATTAAATAAAGTTTTGTATTACAAACCTATTTCAAAAAAATTAAACCTACTTCTTGTTTAACATTATTTTGCAATATAAATGACTACTTTGTTTTACCTTTTCGAAAACTATGGAATTAGCAGCTATTGATTGGATAATTATTATAACTTTTTTTTCAATCTCGTTGTTTATTGGTATATGGGTCTCAAAAAAAGCCGGGTCCTCCAGTGGAGAGTTTTTTCTGTCTGGGCGAAATATGCCTTGGTGGTTATTAGGAATATCAATGGTAGCTACTACTTTTTCGACTGATACTCCTAATCTAGTGACTGATATAGTAAGGACCAATGGAGTTTCAGGAAATTGGGTCTGGTGGGCATTTCTAATTACGGGGTTACTTACCGTTTTTATCTATGCCAAATTATGGCGTAAATCTAACGTAAAGACAGATATTGAATTTTACGAGTTTCGTTATGGTGGAGCTCCTGCAAGTTTTCTAAGAAAATTTAGAGCCTTGTATTTAGGTGTAATATTTAACGTCATTACCATGTCCTCCGTTACACTTGCTGCTATTAAAATTGGGGGGATAATGTTGGGGTTAGAACCATGGCAAACAGTTATAAGCGCTGGACTAGTTACAGTTTTATTTAGTACTCTTGGGGGGTTTAGAGGTGTACTTTATACGGACTTTCTTTTATTTTTTGTCGCGATGGCTGGATCAATTGGTGCCGCTTATTACCTTGTAAACCTTCCAGAAGTTGGAGGAATGACTGCACTATTAAATCACGAAAACGTAAGTAATAAACTTTCTATTTTACCAGATTTTTCAGACACACAGGCATTAATAACCCTTCTAATTATACCCATAGCAGTTCAATGGTGGAGCGCATGGTATCCTGGGGCAGAGCCAGGAGGAGGAGGTTATATTGCTCAACGCATGTTGGCTTCTAAGGATGAAAACCATGCCGTTGGCGCAACTTTCTTTTTTAATATTATGCATTATGCTCTTAGACCTTGGCCCTGGATCTTAGTAGCCTTAACTTCTCTAGTTATATTCCCAGATTTAGCCAGTATAAAAGAAGCTTTCCCTAATATTTCAGAGGATAAATTAGGGAATGACTTGGCTTACTCTGCAATGTTAATTAAATTACCTTCGGGTCTTTTAGGCTTGGTTTTAGCTTCCCTTGTAGCAGCGTATATGAGTACAATATCTACACAACTAAACTGGGGATCCTCTTATATGGTTTACGATTTTTATCAAAAGCATGTTAACCCCAATGCTTCCGAAAAAAGATTGGTAGCCGTTGGAAGAATCTCCACCATTGCTCTGATGATATTAAGTGCGGTACTCGCATTATTACTACAAAACGCACTTCAGATATTCGATATTTTACTCACCTTCGGTGCAGGAACTGGACTGATATTTATACTTCGATGGTTTTGGTGGCGGATCAATTCCTGGAGTGAAATATCGGCCATGTTTGCCTCTGGGATTATTGCTATTTTACTAAAAACAACTGATCTTGGAAGTTATTTGTTTGATTCAAATAAAGGATTGTTTCCCGATTGGTCAGAATACCCATTAGTTGTTTTATTGACTACAACAATTTGGATAGGAATAACCTATATGACACAACCAGAGAGTGATGAAGTACTTAGAAAATTCTATAAAAAAATTCAACCTGGTGGACCTGGTTGGGAAATGGTCATTAAAAAAGCTATAAAAGATAAAGTAAAGCTTGATAAAAAAGATAGCAGCTGGAATGTTCCTTCAGGGATTTTAGCGATGCTTTTGGGGTGTGGATTGATCTACAGCATTATGTTTGCTACGGGCTATTGGATTTATGGACAATATATACACGCTTCTGCTTTTACAATATCTTCACTTATTTTTGGAATATTCTTAATCAAAATATGGAAAAAAATTAAAGTGAGTGTAATGTGAGGCTAACCTAAAATTGCACCAGCGATTGTAGCAGACATCAAGGAAACGATAGTCCCTCCTATCATTGCTTTTAATCCTAGTTCACTAAGATTTTTACGTTGCCTTGGAGCAATAACACTAATACCACCTACTTGAATTCCGATAGACGCAAAATTTGCAAAACCACATAGAAGATAACTTGCCATTAGAATAGATTTTTGGTAGCCAAAGTGCAGTGAATTATTAATATCTTTCAAGTTTGCCAATTCAATGTAGCCTACAAACTCACTCGCCACGAGTTTTAACCCCAAAAGCTGTCCCATCAAAGTTATATCTTGAGTTTGAACACCGATTAACCACATAAAAGGTGCAAACAAATAACCCAAAATCAACTCAATTGAAAAACCTTCGTAAGGTGTGTTTTCCAATATCCATTTATTTAGACCTAAACCATCTCCGACAAAAAAGAAAACTCCATTTATCATTGCAATTAGGGATATAAAGACTAATAACATAGCTCCGACATTAACGGCCATTCTAACCCCTTCGGCTGTTCCGGTAGAAAGTGCACCAATAAAATTATTACCAATTTTATCAGCCGGTATGGTTATATTTTCAGTTATATTTTCTGTTTGTGGGTACATTATTTTTGCAATAACGACTGCTCCGGGGGCAGCCATTACTGATGCTGCTAGTAAACTTTTGGCAAAAGCCAATCGCTCAATAGGATTGTCACCTCCTAGAAAACCAATATAGGCTCCCATTACACTACCCGCAACTGTTGCCATTCCGCCTAACATAACTAAAAAAAGCTCTGAACGGTTCATCTTTTCCAAATAGGCTTTGACTAAAAGCGGTGCCTCAGTTTGCCCTAAAAAGATGTTTCCAGCGACTGTTAGGCTCTCGGTCCCAGAAATACCTAATAGTTTTTTTAAAGACCATGCTAAAAACTGTACTACCTTTTGAATAATCCCAAGATAAAATAATAAAGATGTTAATGCTGAAAAAAATATAATAATAGGTAGTGCTTGAAATACAAATATGAAACCGTATTTGTCTACACTTGCAAATTCACCCAACAACATAGTTGTTCCCGCATTGGTATATTCTAAAATCTTTACAAAGAAGATACTGATGAATCCAAAAAAGCTTTTAATAACGGATATTTTAATAACTCCAATCGCAATTGAAATTTGAGAAATAAGTCCTATTGCTACTAATTTCCAAGAAATTTGTTTTCTGTTATTGCTAAGCAGATAAGCAAACACAATAAGTACAAGCATCCCCATTAAACCTCTAAACAGAGACTCAAAAGAGATGCCTTGATGAGGGATTATTTCCATTTGAAGATTAATAATCTACTGACATTACAAACAACTGCCTTATCCCATTTTTGTCTAATCCAGAAACTAATATTTTATTGTTATCGTGATTCCATCTTGGAGCAGGATCAATCCTTAAATCTTTTTTATAAATACCTGTATTAAAACTAGGAGTGTTGACCCAATCACCAGTTTTTAGATTCATTAATGAATAGAAATTTGTTCCTGCTTTATCGTTATATCCATTTACCAGCCAATTCGAGTTTGGAGATAAGCTAATATCTCCTCCAGGTTGGGGGAAAATTTCCTTGCTTCCAATGGTTCTTTTTATTTTTTGGGTAATTATATCATAAACTATTTGCTTGTTTTCATAACTTCCAATGATTTCTGTTCCGCTTCCCCATTCTGGATGGCCACCTATATGTCTATGTCCGGCAAAAAATTGACTGCCGTCAACTTTGACCGAACAAGCTGCATTTAGTCCTTCTCTGCCATCTTTATCTGACTTCCATCCAGCTCTAACAAAAAAGTAAATCCACTTACCATCCCGACTCCAAAGTGTGTGATTGATAAATAGATTTCTACCTTTGGCATCAAAGCCTTTTCTATCAAGTCCTTCTGCCATTTGCTTAAAAGACAGAAGTATTTTCTTGTTACCAGTCTTAATATCAATTATAGCAATACCATCTTCTTTTGGGGCGGCAATACCCTCACTCCAATCATATGAATCCCTGTAGCCCGTTACTGGTCTTAACCGCGCCATTCTAGCATAATTAATTGCTAAAAAATATTTTCCTTTAGGACATACTCCACTATTTCCAAAAGACTTATTACCAAACTTATAATATTTAATTCTTCTACCTTTACTTAAATTATATAGCACAGTATATACAACACCTGATTTGGAATCACGATCGTTAAAAAAAAACTGATCTTGAGGTGAATCTGGATTCCAATAAAACATGGTTCCCTGTTGATGATTCCATCCCTGACTTTCGTCAACTTTTTCAATTTTGAAAGAATTACCATTCTTTTTATTAGTATAAATAATATTTACGTTAGCAGGCTCTCCATTGCCTGCAAGATGGTCGTGAAAAGGAGCCGAGAGACATAGAATGCGATCTCCTTTTATGCTCCAAGGAATTGTCAAAGATTGTCCAATATATCCAAAGAAATGATGATCAGGCCCTTGGGTCAACTGCTCAACCCTTACCTTAATTTGATTTGCTTTTTGAAATGAAAATATTGGAATAAATAAGCTCCCAAATGTGTATTTACTTGTATCAAAAATGAATTCTCTCCGATTCATAAGTAAATTTTAATATAAATATCGTATTTATTTTGAAATTATTTCTAAAACCATCTCTCTAGTAGTCATTAACTTTATTTTATGGACAGCATCCCTAAAATCTCCATTATCGATACGATTTTCAATTATTTTAATTAATTCTTTAGCACTTATATTGGACATTTTTTTGATTTAAATTATAATTTCATTGGTACTTCTACAAGCAATACTTGTGACTTGCTTTGGGCTTTAAATGAAATTCTATTTGTATTCCAAATTCCTATGGCATCTCTTTTTCTAAGCTTCTCACTGGCAACTATAAAAGCTCCTTCAATAACAAAAATATAAACACCATTCCCCTCTTTTTTTAAAACGTAATCAATATAAGTTCTTTCTTCAAAATCACCAAGGTGAAGCCAGGCGTCTTGATGAACCCACAACCCATCGTCTTCAGGGTAGGGTGATAATACCTGATAAAAACTATTATTTTTTTTTAGTTCTTTGATCGAGAGTTGATCATATCTGGGTTTAACATCTTGTTCCTTAGGCATCACCCAAAGCTGCAATAGATTGATAAAATTATTTGAATTTTTATTGTATTCACTATGATAAACTCCAGTTCCAGCGCTCATTACTTGGATCTCTCCTTCATTAATAGCTCCAATATTTCCCATACTGTCTTTATGCTCTAAATCCCCTTTTAAGGGAATGGTTATTATCTCCATATTGTCGTGAGGGTGGGTTCCAAAGCCTTTTCCGGGTGAAATTGTATCGTCGTTTAAAACACGTAATGCTCCAAAACTCATTCTTTCCGAATCAAAATAGCTAGAAAAACTAAAAGAGTAATTCGCATCAAGCCAACCGTGGTTAGCGTGGCCCCTAGATTGTGCACTGTGAAATACTTTTTCCATTATTGTTACTACAACATTTGTTTTAACAAATATATTATTTATTATCTTCCTTTTTTATTTTTTCTTTTGCCTTGCTAATAAAATTAATCAACTTTGTTTTTGCATCTAAATAGTCAATAAGTGTTTTAACTTTCTCTTCTACCTCTTTTTTGTCAGCTAATTTTTCCTTTTCTTCTGAAATAGTTGATCTAATATCTTTATAGGTGCTAAATATAAAACCTATAATTATTGCTAAAGCTATAAAAACAGCTAATATCTCTTCAAAGTCAGTTAAACTTAACATTCTAAAAAATTTGAATTAAAAATAATAATTCCAGTTATATCTTTGTGTTCAAAATTTAATTTTAAAATAATGCAAAAATATATTTGCAGTTTCATAATTATCTGCACTATAAATCCAATTTTTTCAACTTTACTTTTTGGCCAAGACAGCCTTCAACAAAAAATAGCCCTAAAAGAAATCACTTTAGATGCCACTAGAATTAAATCTCCCAAAAGTATTTTACCTTTTGCCTTAACTTATAAAACTTTCCCTCAGTCCCAACTCAACAATGCCCAAAATTCGCTTCAGGACTACCTCCAAGGTGTTCCTGGTTTATT
>CENP01050691.1_pt1 | contig 10174 bp, 10 predicted proteins | sample 361281 | NCBI WGS metagenome assembly CENP01 (sample SAMEA2591122, study PRJEB7988) | marine metagenome | biome: marine biome (ENVO:00000447); feature: deep chlorophyll maximum layer (ENVO:xxxxxxxx); material: saline water (ENVO:00002010), including plankton (ENVO:xxxxxxxx) | depth 70 m
GCCATCGAGCCAGCGGTATTGGCAAAACCAACTGCATCAATATTATCTTTTAACGCAATTGGCTTTAACCCTTTTTCTAAACTTGCCTTGACTTTCAGCTGACTAATTCTATCAATGTAAACACCAAACTTTTCATCAAGCTGATCTAAAGAAGATTTGTAGTTATTTTGACAAGAGATAAATAAAAAGAAAAAGAGAAGTAACAATAAATTATAATTCATGACTATTCGCTCAGATTAATTATTTATAGTTAAAGTGAATGATTTAGAATATATCTTCATTTAATAATACGCTCATATGCTTTAATTCCTGAAATGGCAGCGCCTTCAATGCTCCCATTGAACATATGGTCACCAGCAAAAATCACATTACCCTTTTGTTTTATTTTATTTTCATAAAAACCAGGCAACTGATTTAACGTAGCTTTTTTTGTATTAATTGTTTTTTCAACTGTATAGTCAGTTATATCTCCACCAAAATAGAAAACCATTTTTTGTTTTAATTTTTTATCTATACCTATTATTTCATTTTTTCCTATAATAGAAATTGAAAGCAATGTTTTATCTTTAGGAGCATAATCTGGTGAGACTGAAGATACAAAAGCGATGTTATTTATTAGGTCATCTTGCGGAAAAAGATGTATGTATCTTGAATCTTTAAAACTTCGATTCGTTGAAATGTAAGCGGTTGAAACACTATTATATTTAATACTTGGCTGACCTGCTAATGCGCAGCTTTCATTTGTTAATATTAGACTGTTAAACAATGTAGTGGATCCATTTGAGAGTTCAAGTTTATTTCCAGGTAATATCTTATCTACTTGAGTATTTAACAAGATTTGAGAGGGGTCAATATTTGAAAAGATTTGATTGGGAATTTCTTGCATTCCATTTTTTGGGAGAACCGCAAGCCCAGAATTGAAATTTGAAAATACATACTTAAAAAATTTTGAAGATGTTTCAAGCCTATCCTCTAAAAAAATTCCACTAAAGAATGGATTAAAAAAATTACCAATAATTTTTTCGGAAAAACCATACCCACGAAGATAATCGATTGTTTGGATATCTTCAGAATCATCCAATTCAATAGAATAATCAGATAAATGATTTTTCAATTTCAGCACTCTAATTTTATCACTTAAGGATGCTGCAGTAGAAAAAATTGTTTTTAATATTTTTGAAAAATTTCTCATTGGATCGCTAATTATTGTGCTGCTATCATTAATCATAATTTTTGCACCTGGCATAAAAGGTAAATATTCTTCTGGTTTGTTTTTTAACAACCTGTTCATTGTATTATAGGCAGTATTGTAAACTTGAAAACCGAGATCAAAAATAAATTTTTCGCTTTTTACAGATCCAACACGACCGCCTATTCTGCTAGATTTTTCAATTAGTAAAAAATCTTTACTGTTTTCATTGCATTTTTGGGCACAAGCAAGGCCAGATATACCAGCTCCAACTATTATGATATCGTAATTCTGTTTCATAGATATAATATTTAAATTTGAAGAATTTATAACTTAGAATTTAAATTAATATGACACTAAACCTATATAGCCTTGAGCAAATACATTTAATCGCAACTTCAATGATGGTTGCTATTATCTGGATAGTACAAATTCTTCACTACCCCACTTTTCTTTTCATAGATAGAAAACAATATACTGATTTTCAGCAATTTCATATGAAAAAGATATCATATATAATCATACCAATAATGGCAGTCGAACTTTTTTCTGGTTTGGGGATTTTATTCATAATTCAAAAAGATCAGATTTCTTTTTACGTTTCTTTGGCTTTATTAATATCAATATGGATGATTACGGGGGTTTTTTTCACAAAATATCATTCTGATTTATCAAAAAAATATAACCAAGAAACGATTTTACAGCTGATACAATTTAATTGGATAAGAACATTGTTGTGGACAATTAGGTTTGTTTTATTATTAAAACAATTTTAGTACAGTCATGAAAAAAGCTTTCATAAATTAACTAACATTTTTTTGCAAATAATAATGAATAGCTTCAAAATCCAAATTTATGCATTTATTCTTTTTTGTGGGATTGTCATGGTGTTTATGATTGATAGTTCTCAAGAAAGGCCATCCGCTAACTCTCAAATAACAGATGCGGAAAAGCTGTTTGCCTCAAATCCATCTACACCAACAGATCCATTAGATAGTGTGCCTTCAAATTGGCTAAGGGTTGAACCAAAATCTTCAATGCGTCTTGCAGAATATAAAGTAGAAACTTCTAGCGGATTTTATAATGTAATCGTTTTCAAAAATATTGGTGGAAATGAAGATCAAAATATTAATCGCTGGTTTGGCCAATTCAGTGGCGATAAGATACCTGAGCTAGAAGAACGCTCAGAAAGTATGGATATTCGGGGTAGCCAACTTACTTTCGTTCAAACCTCAGGTTCATTTAATGGTGGAATGGGTCAGAGCGAGCCAACAGATTTTGCTGGACTCATGGGTTTTATTATTAACTCAAATAACGATGTTTATTATTTTAAAGCTGTTGCTGATGCAAAGATCATTTTGGAGGGAAAAAGAGACTTTGTGCAAACAGTTTTGAGCATGCCTCTTTTTTAATTTAATCCTGCAATGCATCAAGATAAATTTTACATGAAAACAGCTATTGATGAAGCAAAAAAAGCTACAGATATGGTATACCCAAATCCTAAAGTTGGTTGTGTTATTGTTCAAAACGAAAAAATTATATCAAGAGGATATCATAAAAAATATGGTGCTCCTCATGCTGAAGCTGAAGCGATAAATAATTGCGATATTGAATTAAAAAATGCAACTATGTATGTTACTTTAGAGCCCTGTAATCATGATGGCAAAACTCCGCCATGCACTAAACTGATAGATCCAAATAAATTTAAAAGAATAGTTATTGCAAGTAGAGACCCAAATCCCATTATAGACAATGGACTTCAAAAGTTAATTGATAAGGGTTTAGAAGTGGAATTTAATATTTGTGAGGAAGAGGCTAAGTTTATCAATAGAAGATTTTTTACGTTTCATGAAAAGAAAAGGCCTTTTGTAATTTTAAAATATGCAGCAACCTTGGATGGCTTTATTTCAGAGAATAATGGTCATTCAAAATGGATTACTTCAAAAAAATCTAGATTTTCTGTTCACGAGCTAAGATCTACTTGTGATGCAATTTTGGTTGGAAGAAGAACTATTCAATCTGATAACCCATCCTTAACATCTCATGGTGTAGGGACTGATCCAAAAATAGTAATCTTAGATCCTTCAAGCAAAGTAAACGAAGAATATAAAGCTATAAATAAAAACACCATTCACTTGACCAATGAACTTGTAGAAGATAAGCCAGTAGACAATATCCAAAGTATTCTTAACACCCTTTATTCTTTAAATATTCAATCTGTTATGGTTGAGGGAGGTGCCATAACTCTAACATCTTTTATTGATTCAGGCCTATTTGATGAAATCCATACGTACTACGCTCCAAAGTTAATTGGAGATGGAATATCTATTTATAATTCTAAGAAAAAAATTAGCGATTCCTTAAATTTGCAGATCTTAAAAAAAGAAATATTTGATAATGATATTAAGATTACCTATTATAACAAAAGAGCGAAATAATGTTCACTGGCATTGTTGAAGAAATAGGCGTTGTTCATAGAATAGATGGCAATCAAGATGGAATTGAAATAAGCATACAGGCTAAAAAAATATTAGATGATCTTAAAGTTGATGACAGCGTTTCTTGTTCTGGTATTTGCTTAACTGTTACTGATGTGAATAAAAATTTGTTTACAGTGCAACTTGTAAAGGAAACACTAAGCAGAACGACAGCAAAGCATTGGAAAAATAATTCCATAATTAATTTGGAAAGAGCGCTTTTGCCTTCAACTAGAATGGGTGGACATTTTGTCCAGGGACATATTGATTGCACTTTGGAAATTGAGAATATTAAGAAAATAGATAAATCGGCTATCTTTTCGTTCAACCTGCCAAGCTCGTATCAAAAGTATATTGTGGAAAAGGGCTCGATATGTTTAGATGGAATAAGTTTAACAGTAGCATCTGTTGCTGATAATGAGTTTACTGTTGCAGTTATACCGCATACGATTGAACTTACCAATTGGAATAATAGTAAAGCCGGTGATCTTGTAAATCTTGAAGTAGATATAATGTCAAAATATGTTGAAAGTTTAATGAGTAACAAATGAAGTTTGATTCAATAGATTCAGCGGTTGAAGATATTCGAAACGGCAAGTGTATTATTGTAGTTGATAATGAAGACAGGGAGAACGAAGGAGATCTTGTTGCTGCCTCAGAACTATGTACACCTGACCTAATTAACTTTATGGCGACAGAAGGACGGGGTTTAATTTGTGTTTCTATAAAAAATGAAAGAGCGAAAGAATTAAGCCTTGAACCTATGGAGAGAAAAAACTCAAGCCTCCATGAAACAAACTTTACGATTAGTGTTGATGCAAATAAAAACACAACTACAGGTATATCAGCTTTTGATCGCTCTGAAACCGTGAGAGCTTTGATCGATAAATCTACACGATCAACTGATCTAGCGCGCCCTGGTCACATTTTTCCAATTGTTGGAAAAGAGGGGGGTGTGTTGAGAAGAGCTGGACATACTGAAGCCAGTATTGATTTATCAGCCCTAGCTGGATTAAAACCGAGTGGTGTTATATGTGAAATAATGGCAGATGATGGGACTATGGCGCGAGGGAAAATGCTTTATAATTTTGCTAAAAAACATTCTTTGAAAATAATCTCGATCGAAGATTTAATTCGATATCGAAGAAAAAATGAAAAGCTTGTTAAAAAAATTGAAGCTATTCGACTTCCAACGGAATATGGAGATTTTACCCTCCACTTATACGAAGATAAATTTGATAATTCTACTCATCTTGCATTAACAATGGGAAGCTATACAAAGCAAGATTCTGTACTGGTGAGAGTTCACTCAGAATGTTTAACTGGCGATGTATTTCAATCTCAAAGGTGTGATTGTGGTGAGCAGCTTGAAATGGCTATGCATCAAATCAGCGAAAACAAATCAGGAATTATTGTTTATCTAAGACAGGAAGGTCGTGGTATCGGTCTTAAACACAAGATAAAAGCTTACAAGCTGCAAGAGAAAGGAATGGACACAGTTGAGGCAAATAATAAATTAGGATTTTCTGCTGATCTAAGAGATTATGGAGTTGGTGCTCAGATTTTAAAAGATCTTGATGCAACTAAACTAACAATAATGACGAATAATCCAAAAAAGCTAATTGGTCTTGAAGGACATGGGCTAACCATTGTTGATAGAATACCAATTAAAATACCTCCAAAGAAAAAAAATAAAAAATATTTAGAAACTAAAAAAAATAAACTTGGACATATTTTAGATTTATGATCAGGATAATCAAAAGTAACTTTAATCAAAAAGTAGTAGATGGACTGCTAGATGGATGTCTGTTTGCATTGAAAGAGAAAAATATAAAAGATGAAAACATAAATATTTCTGAAGTACCAGGTGCATTTGAAATACCCTTCACAATTAAAAATATTTTATCAAACGACAGCATTTCAACTCAAGCTATTATTACATTAGGGTGTGTTATCAAGGGTGAAACAGATCATTATAATTTTATTTCGCAAGCCGTGACAAATAGTATTATGGATTTAACCTTGACATCAAATATTCCTATCCTTTTTGGTGTTTTAACATGTCAAAGCGCTCAGCTTGCATATGATAGATCGGGCGTTGATATGAAAAAGAATAAAGGCTACGAAGTAGGTCAAGCTGCAATAACAATGGCTAAATTAATTTAATGGAGTAAAAAATGAATAAAGAAAAAATAATTGGAAAATTAACTGAAATTTTTGATCTTGAGCTTTCCGGAGTAATTAGGTATACGCATTATTCTCTAATGATTTTTGGTCACAATCGGCTCCCCTTGGTAGATTTTTTTAAAGCACAAGCTGTGGAATCTCTCGATCATGCCAATTTAGCTGGCGAGCACATCACTGGACTTGGAGGCCACCCTCCGTTAAATCTGAATACTATAAAAGAAACGTTCAAGCACGATACCAGAGAAATTCTCGCTGAAAGTCTAGAGCATGAAAAATTGGCAATTAAAAACTATTACGATCTTTTGAGGTTGATAGGAGACAGTTCAGTTTACCTTGAAGAATACGCTAGGAGTATGATCGGTCAAGAAGAATTACATGCTCTCGAAGTAGAAAAAATGCTAAAACAGAATTGATCTTAGTAGCTAAGTATTAAATCCTTTAGAGAATTGTAGCAATATATCATACTGGATTTACTAACCCATTCATCAACGGCATGAGCTCCATGCCCAGAGGGGCCAAATAAAATAGATGGTATGTCTGCTTTAGCAGCCAAGGCAGAATCAGCCCAATATGACATTCCTTTGTATGATTTATCTTTAACGATATTACTAAATCGCTTTATATGCTCATCTTCGCGAGTTTGATTCGGGGGTCGATTGAAAAGTTGGGTCACGCTTACCTCGTGATTGCCTGGAGCATCAGAAACTGCGGCAACCACTTGCTCAACTTCTTGTTGAATCTTTTTAGGGTTTTCACTTGGAAGCGTTCTTCGCTCCCAAGTTAGGATTGCATCAGCTGCTATTACACTATAAGCTGATCCACCTTGAATTATTCCTGGATGAAGCGTAGCATGTCCTAAAAGAGGATGGGCTTCTTCAGTTGATAAGCGGGTATTTATCTCATCCAATTTTGATAGCGCATACTGCAAAGGGAAAATAGCATTTACCCCTTCTTCTGGCCTACTTCCATGCGCTGCAACTCCACTTATTTTTAACTGATACCAGGCATATCCTTTATGACAAATTCCAATTTGGTCCTCAGTTGGTTCCATAAAAATTCCTAGAAAAGGTCTTGTTGGTAAGGTTGGCAAAAAATGGCTAACTAAATGATCCATACCTATACTCTTATCTTCCTCGTCACAAACAAAAGTAAAAACTAATGAGATTGGATTTTCATTTACTGCAAAAAAGTCAGCTAAACACATTTGAATAGCACAACCCGCCAACATATCATAGGCTCCCCTGCCATATAAACGGTCTCCGTCCTGCCTTAAAATAAAAGGGGAATCCATATCCTCAATCCCGACAGTATCAATATGTCCGTTCATCAAAAGCACCTTGCTTGATTTTTTTCCAGCAATAAAAGAGGTTGTATTACAGCGATCCTTTGCTACTTCGAAAATGTGTGAATCGAAACCAAGCTTTTTAAAATGAGAGTGGATATATTCGGCAATCTCTTTTTCTCCCTGCCCTTGATCCGAAAGGTTCGGGTTTACAGAATTAATAGCTACTAATTCAGATAAGTATTCAATTAGTTTTGATTCAACCATGTTATATTAAAAATTAATTATACCAAGCTGTTTTAAATTCCTTAATCATCAATTTTAATACAATAAAGTCCGCTATTCATATCTGAAACAAAAATATAATCCTTATAAGGTTGCGCACCCCATACCATAGGAGCATTCGGAATAATTCCATCTCTGTGTTGAGGTAGAAAATGACCTATTTCTCTTCCCTGTTTATAAAGATCTCCTAGTAATTCACCTGATATATCAAGAATTCTTATACCTCCTTGGTAGAACCCAGCTAATAATATATCACCATATACCCACTGATTATGGCTTCCAGCTTCGGGTACAATATACGCCGCATCTTCAACAGGGTTTTCGGGATCGCTAAAATTTATAAAGTGGAATCCGCCGCGGGGTTGAGAGGGTTTGTTGTTGATAAGGTTTTCCAATCCATTTGGGAATACTTCATCTCCCATAACAATATAAAAATTCCCTGTTGATTGACTTGAAAAAGGGAATGCCGAATGATTTCTTCCCTTAAAATCTGGAAAAGAAGCGAGCTGAACTGGGTTTGATGGGCTTCCATTACCCGCTTTTAAAAGCAAAGGATTAAAACCAATATCAGAGCTTTCTTTCTCATTTGAAGTGCTTCCTCCAATATCAACAGCTACAATACCATCTCTCCAGTTTGACGAATAAGCTATTCCATTTTCAATCCAAACATCATGAATAGCATGTCCAGCAGTATTCAGCTCAAAGACGCCAACTCTAAAGGGGTTTTTGGGATCTTCAATATTTATAACATCATATTTTCGACCATTATTTACGGCATAAACATGATTCTTATAAATGAATGTATTGTGCACACCGCCAGTCATATCATCGTTAAACGTTGAAAGGATCTTTACATTGAATGGATCGGAAACATCAAGTATGACAAAGCCATTTTTTCTATTAGAAGCTCCTTCCCGAGTTATAACACCTGTTCGTCCGTCCTCGGAAACTTTCACATCATTCACATTTCGCGCATCTACTTTTACGGTATCTATGATCACCATGTTTTTAGGATCAGTAACGTCCCAAAAATAAGCTTCACCATCACCAAAAATACTTCCTGTAGCCGCAAAGTCTTTTCCACTGTGCTTGCCTACTCCCGGCCACACCCATAAATCTCCAGATTTCACATTTGATATAAGACCATGACCAACCAAACGAACTTCTTTCTTTACATTTCTGGAAACAACATTAACTTTTTTTTGAGATGAATAACTGCCTGATGATACAACTAAAGTATAAAGTCCTGGAGTTTCAGCAACGAATCTTCCGTCCTCTGAAATGTATGCGGAGGCTGGAAGTCCATACTCACCATATTCTGCTTTTCCAAAATATGCATAATCTAAAGGAGCATCTTTGACCAAGCTGCCATTGCCCGCTAAAGCCTCAGCGTTAATATGGAGCACATCTCCAGTACGAATTTCATTTTGCTGATAACCTATCGAAATCCGTCTAACAGGATTGCTTACAATCTTAATTTTAAATGTTTCTGAGATCTTTTCAGCCTTAACAGAAACCTTTACTGTTCCTGTTTTCTTAGCCTCGAAAGTATTAAAGGCGTCAACTCTTCCTTTTTTGTCATCCGATGAGGATATTGATAATTCAACATCGTCTCTTTCATTATTTGATGCGTCAATTATTTTAAATTTTAACGGTACGAAAGTACCTGCATAAACTCTAGAAGGAATTGCAGATATATCAATCTTCTTTACTGCGGGCTTGGGTACCACCACAATCATTTCGCCAGTAGCACCATTTGCACCACGAACTTTTAATTTCAATGTTCCGGATCTGTTTGGCTCGATTGAAACCGTAGCTTCTCCCGTTTCATCACTTACTCTCGGAGAAATAGACAAGCTGGTTCCAGGCCAATCGGGTGTAGGTCCAATTCCTGGGTCGTGCGCTGAATACATTGAAAAACTAGACTTCACAAGGTTCTGTTGCTTGTCAAGAAGCCTGATAGTGACTTTTTTACTTTCACCTAACTGAATTTGAAGTTCAGATGGTTCAAAAGTAAATTGAAAATCTTCTTGCGAAAAAACGTTCGTAATAAAAAATGTACATAATAAAATAAATCTTTTTTTCACTTTTTTCTCCTTAAATATTTCACTTAGTAATTGTAGTGCCGTTAGAACCACTTATAGCTCCTAAAACTCCAGCAATAGAAGTTATAACAACTTTCTCACCGTGATGATTTAGAAAGTACAGGGCTGACTGAATTTTAGGACCCATACTTCCTGCTTGAAAATGACCCTCGTTTAAATATTTTTTTGCCTGGTTAAAAGTCATTTCTAGTAATGGCTCTTCATCGGACTTGTCGAAATTTAAACACACTTGATCTAAATCAGTAATGATCCATAGTTCGTTAGCTTTGATCACTCTTCCAAGAAGAGCTGCAGATAAATCTTTATCTACAACTGCGTTCAATCCCTCAAGTTTTTGATCGTCGTTCCAAAAAGTCGGTATACCTCCGCCTCCTGAGGCAATTACAATTGTACCGCTATCGACTAATGTCTGAATAGATCTACCATGCTCAATGAATTGAGGCATTGGGCTTGGCACTACCTGTCTCCAGCTACCAGGCTCTTGCTCTTTTACAGTCCAATTGAATTGACGTGCGAGGGATTGGGCTTCAGACTTATCGTACCTTCTACCGATAAATTTCTGAGGATCGTCTATCGTAGGATCGTCTTTATCCACTATTGTTTGAGTAATTAGGGTAACCACTTCACGATCAATTTTTTTTTCTTTTAA
>CENP01177361.1_pt1 | contig 10169 bp, 10 predicted proteins | sample 361281 | NCBI WGS metagenome assembly CENP01 (sample SAMEA2591122, study PRJEB7988) | marine metagenome | biome: marine biome (ENVO:00000447); feature: deep chlorophyll maximum layer (ENVO:xxxxxxxx); material: saline water (ENVO:00002010), including plankton (ENVO:xxxxxxxx) | depth 70 m
TCAGTTGAGACTGTTCCTCCTTCTCCTGCAGTTACTGTAAGGGAGTACTGAGTTGGAGTTGGGGGTTCTGGTTCTGGAGTTTGAACAATTGGTGCAATTGTCTCTTCTTCTTCAGTAGAACAGCTTTGAACTATTATGAACGATAATATAATTACTATTAAAAAGAAAAAAGAAAGTCTTTTCATTATGCTGGGGTTGTTTGATCATTAAAGTAACTATTATATTTCGATTCTTTGTTTTTTTAATAACAATAGTATAGTTTTTGAAACTTACATATAAATTGTATTAGATTTGTCAATGGATTATTTTGCAATTATTGTAGGTCTTATATTATTAATAAAAGGAGGGGATTGGCTCTTGGATGCCGCTATATCTTTTTCTCTACGCCTAAATATTCCTAAAATTGTTGTTGGTATGACTATAGTATCATTTGCAACCTCTGCCCCAGAATTTGTTGTCAGTATTAATGCAGCTTTAAACGGTTACCCAGATCTAGCGATTGGTAATGTTGTAGGATCTAATATTGCAAATCTTGCTCTAGTCTTAGGAATAGTTGTTTTTATTACTCCAATTAAGATTGAAAAAGTTTTTTATAAGTATGATTGGCCTATAATGATATTTGTAACCCTTTTATTTTATTTTTTATTGAAAAGTGATTATTCATTATCTGGAATAGAAGCTGTTTTGTTTATCATTGTATTATTAGGATATCTTATATTTCTGTTTTTTTATCAAAAAAATAGAATTGTTGACCAAGAAGAGCTTGTGACAGATAAAAAAACAAAGCATATTGAAATGTTTTTTTTACTAATTTCAGGTAGTTTTTTATTATGGCTAGGATCCGAAGTACTAATTAAAGGAGCAGTAAATTTGGCATCTGAGCTAGGTGTAAACGAGAGAATAATTAGTGTAACAATTATTGCATTTGGCACTAGTATTCCTGAGCTGTCAACATCCATAGTTGCAATAATCAATAAAGAGCAAAATATTTCTTTAGGAAATCTTATAGGATCTAATATTTTTGATATGCTTGGAGTAATTGGAATAACAGGCATTCTTTCGCCAATAATTATTTCCGACAAAGGTTTAGTCGATAGCGATTTAATTTGGATGATTGCATTAGCATTTTTGATTTTACCCTTGATTTTTTTTCCAAACAAAATGAAATTTGGTAGGGCAGAGGGTATAATTTTGATGTTATTTTATATTCTTTTCATAAATAAATTATTGTAAAAAAAAAGCCTCAAAAATTGTATTTTGAGACTTTAATAAAATGTATATATAGTAAAAATTAAACCTTAGCTGATTTTACAGTTTTAATTATTCTAGATGCGATTTTGTATGGGTCTCCATTAGAAGCGGGTCTTCTATCTTCCAACCAACCTTTCCACCCATTTTCAACTGTCATAATAGGTATTCTTATTGAAGCTCCACGATCAGATACACCATAACTAAATTCACTTATTGATTGTGTTTCGTGTTCCCCAGTAAGTCTTTGATCATTAAAAGCACCATATACATCAATATGCTCCTTTACAACAGGTCTGAAAGCTTCACATATCTTATCGTATGTGTCTTTAGATCCGCAAGTCCTGAGGGTTTCGTTAGAGAAATTAGCATGCATACCCGATCCATTCCAGTCTGTATTCCCCAATGGTTTAGGATGATATTCTATAGCCAATCCGTAATTTTCGGCTGTTCTCTCAAGGAGATATCTCGCAATCCACATTTCATCTCCAGCTTGTTTAGCACCTTTAGCAAACGTTTGAAACTCCCATTGGCCGGCAGCTACTTCAGCATTAGTTCCTTCAACATTAATACCTGCCTCTAGGCAAATATCAAGATGTTCATCCATAATATCTCTACCAAAAGCATTCTTCCCTCCAACTGAGCAATAGAATTGTCCCTGAGGAGTTTGATCTTTAGGGAAACCTAATGGAAGATTAGTTTCTGGATCCCATAAAAAATATTCCTGTTCAAAACCAAACCAAAAATCATCATCATCATCATCAATTGTAGCTCTACCATTTGATTTGTGTGCGCTTCCGTCGGCATTTAAAACCTCTGTCATAACAAGAAATGCGTTTTTTCTAACAGGATCTGGGTGGACTGCAACTGGTTTTAAAAGACAATCTGATGAACCTCCTTCAGCTTGCAATGTTGAACTTCCATCAAATGACCACATAGGACAGTCCTTGAGTTTACCACCAAAATTTTCAACTATTTTTGTTTTACTTCTAAGATTAGCAGTTGGTTCATAACCGTCTAACCATATGTATTCTAATTTTGTTTTGCTCATTATAATAAATTTTATCTAAAATAATATATTGCTATGACCCCATTAATGTCATCTGTAATAAAGAAATTAACAATAAGTTATTTTTATTAACCCCTTATTAATTTGGGGTAAAAATTTAATTTTCTTCAATATTTTTTAAAAACATAATGAAAAATTCAATTTTTTTTTTAAATAAAAAAATGATTTTATAGTGTTTGCTTTAAACTGCTCGAAATAACACCTTGTAAACTCCCTTAAAACTATTAGATTTAATAAAATCTAAATGTGTTGAGTTTTTGTACAACGGTTAATAACTATAGAAGACTAAATCAAAAAACACGAAACAATAATATTATTTTTGTGTAAAGTTAATTTATGACGAATCGTTACATTCAGCGAGGGGTTTCTGCTCAGAAGGAAGATGTGCATAATGCCATTAAAAATCTTGATAAAGGTCTTTACCCAAAAGCTTTTTGTAAAATAATACCTGATTTTATTACTGCAAGTAAAAACCATGCGATAGTTATGCATGCAGATGGTGCGGGTACAAAATCTGCCTTGGCTTACATGTATTGGAAAGAGACAGGTGATCTTTCTGTTTGGCGAGGTATTGCTCAAGATTCAATAATCATGAATATAGATGATTTACTTTGTGTTGGTGTTACAGAAAATATTATTCTTTCTTCAACAATTGGAAGAAACAAAAACCATATTCCTGGAGAAGTAATTGCTGAAATTATTGATGGAACTAATGAACTTTTATCAAATCTAAAAAAATGGGGTATTAATATCCATAGTACTGGAGGAGAAACTGCTGATGTTGGAGATTTAGTAAGAACAATTATAGTTGATTCAACTATTATGGCAAGGATAAATAAAAAAGATATCATTGATAACTCAAATATTCAAGCTGGAAATGTAATTGTAGGACTATCTTCTTTTGGAAAGGCAAATTATGAAAATGAATATAATGGTGGTATGGGAAGCAATGGACTTACTTCTGCAAGACATGATGTTTTTTCAAAGGATTTAGCCATCAAATATCCAGAAAGCTTTGATCCTATTGTTCCTAAACATTTAATTTATTCTGGTTCAAGATCTTTGACAGATGTCCTTGAGGGTGTTCCAATTAATTTAGGAAAACTTGTTCTTTCACCAACTAGAACTTATGCCCCTGTAATTAATAAAATATTTCAACAAATTGATAGAACTTTAATCAAGGGAATGATTCACTGCAGTGGAGGAGCTCAAACGAAAATTTTACATTTCATTGATAACTTACATATCATCAAAGATCAACTTTTCGAGGTGCCCCCGCTTTTTGATTTAATTCAAAAGGAATCTGGTACATCTCCCAGAGAAATGTACCAGGTTTTTAATATGGGTCATAGAATGGAATTGTATGTTAAACCTTCAATCGCTGAAGAAATAATAAATATTTCAAAATCATTTTCTGTAGATGCACAAATTATTGGTCGTGTTGAAAAAAGTATAGATAAAAAATTAACAATTAAAACTGCATATGGTACCCTTTGTTATAAATAATAAATTTGATGATTAAGATTTTTTTATTTCTTTTATTGCTATTAACACCTTTATGTCTTTCAGCACAAAGTGAGGATTTATTCAGTTCGATAAGAAAGGATGTTCAAAGTGACGAATCGCTTTTACCTGATAGAATGGTTTTTACACAAAAGCTACTTTGGGGTGAGAAAGGATTTTTTCGAAAAACAGGTATTTCATCCCTTAATCTTGAGCAAAGAGAAAAAGAATTAAAGTTGAGGCGTTCAATGTTGAAAGTGCATCAAATAATTGGTTACCTAACTCTGGCTGGAATGGTAACACAAGGATTTTTAGGAGGTAAACTTTATAATAATTGGGAGAGGGGTCTGTATAGGACACACAAAACTATTGGGAACCTTACAACACTAAGCTATTTTACTGGCGCTGGTTTATCCTTATTTTCACCTCCTCCATTAATTAATAAAAAATATAAGGGACTAAATTCTATAAAAGCACATAAATATTTAGCTTCAATACATTTTTCAGCTATGCTAGCGACTGGAATTTACAAAAATAGAAATATGAAAATACATAAATACTCTGCTTATACTGCTGTTGGAAGTTTTGCAGCCGCTGTATTAGTTTTTAAATTTAACTAATGAAAATAAAATTATTATTGTTTGTATTAATTTTTTGTGTCAAATTTAATTTTGCGCAAAGTATTAGATTAAAAATTAATTCAAAAGAGTCATCAATAAAATATAAAGGTGACCATATTCTTCATTCTTGGGAGGGAGTTAATAATAATGTAAATGGAATAGCAATTCTAAATTCGAAGGGTGATAAAATTGAAAAAATAGCTATTTTAATTTACGTAAGAGATTTTGACAGTGGTAACTCAGGGAGAGATGCTCATTCTTTAGAAGTACTAGAAGCATTAGAATATCCTGAAATAAGATTTTATTCTGAATCTATTAATATAATTGGAGATAATGTTAATTTAAAAGGTATTTTCAATTTTCATGGAATCAAAGTAGAAAAGGAATTTATTGCAAATTTAAAACGTAAAGATGAAACATGGAAAATCTTTGGAAACTTTAAACTTATTCCTACTGATTTTAAAATTAATTTACCATCATTTTTATCCGTAAAAATGGAAAATTTACTTGATATTGAGTATTCCATTGCCTTCTAGTCATATTCTAGTTTAAAATACTTATACAATTTGTAAATTTGTATTTAAATGTTAGAAAAACTACAAATAATACAACAACGTTTTGATGAGGTATCAGACCTTATAATTCAGCCTGATATTATTTCAGATCAAAAGAAATATATCCAATTAAATAAAGAATACAAGGATCTATCTTTAATGGTTGAAAAAATTAAAGAATACAAAAACCTTCTTTCTAATCTTAATGAAGCAGAATTAATACTTAAAAAAGAAACTGATAGCGAAATGATTGATATGGCTAAAACAGAAGTTGAATCTGTGAAAGAACAACTACCAAAGATTGAAGATGAAATTAAGTTTTTATTAATTCCCAAAGATCCTGAAGACACTAAAAACGTTGTAATTGAAATTCGTGCTGGTACTGGAGGTGACGAAGCGAGTATTTTTGCCGGTGACCTTTACCGTATGTATACTAAATATTGTCAATCCATGAATTGGAATGTCAGTTTTGTTGATTCTAGCGATGGTACTGCTGGTGGTTTTAAAGAAGTGATTTTCGAAGTCTCTGGAGAAGATGTTTACGGAACCTTAAAATACGAATCTGGAGTTCATAGAGTCCAGCGTGTACCCCAAACTGAAACACAAGGAAGAGTTCATACTTCTGCTTCTACAGTTATGGTTTTACCAGAAGCTGAGGAATTTGACATTGAAATTGACATGAACGAAGTAAGGGTTGATTATTTTTGTTCTTCAGGTCCAGGAGGACAGTCAGTTAACACCACTTATTCAGCCGTAAGACTCACACATGAGCCGACTGGTATAGTAGCACAATGTCAGGATCAAAAATCTCAGCACAAAAATAAAGACAAAGCCCTCAAGGTATTACGCTCTCGACTATATGAGCTTGAACTTTCTAAGAAACTAGCGTCTGATTCAGAAAAACGAAACACTCTTGTTTCTTCAGGAGATCGATCAGCTAAAATTAGAACTTACAACTATCCACAGGGAAGAGTAACCGATCACCGAATAGGTTTAACCCTTTATGATCTTCCAAATTTTATAAATGGCGATATTCAAAAAATCATTGAAGAACTTAAGTTGTATCAAAATACACAAAAGCTAAAGGAAGCAGGGGAAGTGTTATGACCAATGAATTTATTTTTAAACAAATCAAAGCCAAAGCCTCTTTTCTCTGTGTAGGACTAGATATTGATTTAGAAAAAATACCATCACATTTACTTCAGGAAAAAGACCCCATTTTCACATTTGCAAAAGCAATTATAGATTCAACACATGAATATGCAGTGGCATATAAACCTAATTTAGCTTTCTTTGAATCATATGGTATTCAAGGCTGGCATGCTTTTAGTAAAATAATAAATTATTTAAATAATAATCACCCAAATCACTTTACCATTGCTGATGCAAAAAGATGTGATATAGGGAATACTGCTGGACATTATGCAAAAGCCTTCTTTGAAACCTATGGAGTTGATTCAGTTACTATATCTCCTTACATGGGAGAAGACTCTGTAAATCCCTTTTTGGCATACAAAGATAAACGTACGATAATTCTCGCTCTAACTTCCAATGAAAGTGCGGCTGATTTTCAATATTCGCTCGATAAGGATCAATTTCTTTTTGAAAAAGTTTTAAAGATCAGTAAAGGTTGGAAAAATGCGGAACAGTTGATGTATGTTGTTGGTGCAACAAAAGCTGAAGTATTAGATTCAATTCGTAAATTAGTTCCTAAATCATTTTTATTAGTACCAGGAGTTGGAGCACAGGGAGGAAACCTCTCTGAAGTAGCTCAAAATGGAATGAATGATCAATGTGGTTTATTAGTAAATTCTTCACGTGGAATTATTTATGCTTCTAGAGGTGTCGATTTTGCTGATGCTGCAGCTGAAGAAGTTAAAAAATTACAAAAGCAAATGGAAAAATATTTAAAGCTCAAGGGTTTAATTTAATGCTTCATCATATTACTTATCTTGCAGAAAATAAGTCAGAAAAGTGGATTACATTTATCCATGGTGCTGGTGGAAGTTCATCAATATGGTTTAATCAAGTGCGTTTCTTTAAGACTTATTTTAATATTTTACTAATAGATCTAAGAGGTCATGGAAAATCTAAAGCATCACCTGATGGTACACAGTATAATTTTGACCAAATAATTGATGATGTTATCAAAGTTTTAGATGTAAATAAAATTAAAAAGTCCCATTTTGTGGGAATTTCTTTGGGAAGTATTTTGATTCAATATATGCTTTTTAACAACGAAGATAGGGTTGAAAAAATAGGCCTTGGTGGTGCAATTTTAAATTTAAATTTTCAATCTAGATTTTTGATGTTTTTAGGTAATCTAACTCAGTCTATACTTCCATTTATATGGATTTACACTTTTTTTGCTTATGTTATTATGCCATATAAAAACCATAGGAAATCAAGAGCTTATTTTATAAATGAGGCAAAAAAAATTTCTCAAAAGGAATTTAAACGTTGGTACAAATTAACCGATTCCATAATTCCTTTGCTTAAAAAAATAAGATCAGTTGAGGTAAAAACTCCAACATTATATCTCATGGGTGAGCAAGATTATATGTTTTTACCTTTTGTCAAAAAAATTGTCCATTTTCATGAATCTTCTTCCCTAGCTACTATTATTGGATCAGGACATGTTGTAAATATTGACCAATCAGAACAATTCAACAAAACCTTACTTTCTTATCTATTGAAAGATTAATTGAAGATTACGGTCTTATTATTATAAACCATAATTTTACGATCACAATGTTGTTTTAAAGCACGTAGAAGAACAATTCGTTCTAGATCTTGACCTTTTAAAATAAAGTCATTTACTTCGTGTTCATGTGAAACTCTAACTATATCTTGTTCAATTATTGGTCCTGAATCTAATTTTTCGGTAATATAATGACTTGTAGCTCCTATAATCTTAACACCACGATCAAAGGCAGAGTGATAGGGTTTGGCCCCTGGAAAAGCTGGTAAGAAGGAATGGTGAATATTGATTATTTTATTTGGATATGCATCTATTAGGCTATTGGAGATAATCTGCATATATCTCGCAAGAACAATAGAATCAACCTTATACTTTTTTAATAGTTCAAGTTGTTTTTCTTCTGCCTCTGCTTTATTATCTTTTTCAATAGGTGTATGGTAAAAAGGTATATCAAATTGTTTTGCTATAAGGTGTAAATCTTCATGATTACTTAAAATAAAAGGTATGTTACAAGCTAATTTACCTGAACGTTGTTGGGATAGAATGTCATACAAACAATGGTCATATTTAGAAACAAATACTGCCACGTTGGCTATCTCTTCGGCTAAATAAAATGAGCACTTTAAAGAATAGCTGGCTCCTATATGAAGATTAAAGGAATCTTTAAAGTCTTTAAATGAAGTTTTATTGAATTCACTTTCTACAACAATACGCATAAAAAAACTTTTGTGTACTCTATCTACATATTGATCGATATATATAATATTACCATTATTTCTATGGATAAATTGAGTTACATCAGCGATTATTCCCTTTTGATCAGGGCAATGCATTAAAAGGGTAAGTTTTTTCAAAATTTAATTAATTCCAGGCTGTATAATTTTAAATGCTTCTTTTTCTTTTGCTTCATCAACCATTTCTTTAACTTCTGAAAGAAGCTTTTTAGCATCGTAAACAACCCCTTGACGAATTATTTTGTGCAAATAAAATTGAGCAAAATAAAAGAGTTAATAATCTAGGTAAACGACGCATTTAATTATTTTTTTTAGTTTAGTGATTTTTCTCCTTTTTCGCCTGTTCTTATTCTATAAGCTTCTTCCACATGAGTGACAAAAATTTTTCCATCACCGACTTTATCACTCGCAGCAGATTTAATTATTGCATCTATAGTAGTTTGAACAAAATTATCATTTACAACAATAGATAAAAAACGCCTTTGAATCTCTGAAGTGCTATAACTAATTCCACGATATACATGGCCCTCTTTTTCATTTCCTACACCAGTCACATCCCAGTAACTGAAAAAATTAACTTCTATACTGTGTAAGGCAATTTTAACATCGTCAAATTTTGATTTTCGGATGATTGCTTCTATTTTTTTCATTTGTTTGTACTATTTTGATTAAAAAAAAGCCTTCCAATAACAAGTAGTGGAAAGCTGCGAATTTAAATAATAATATTTTATTTAACTATTTTTTCTGGTTTTACTAAATAAGCGATTTTAGATTACCATAATATTACGGCAAACAAATCTTTTTTTCTTCGATAAAATACTTTTGTTTTTTAGAGAATTTGATACACCTTTGTAAATAGCGCCATAGGGCTTATTTTATCTGCGCCAGCTGTGATTGAACAAGCCCTGGGGAGACGCCATTAATTCAGTAAAATCAGTCAGTCATATTAATTCTGACATTAATAATTATTCAAAAATAGCCTCCCAATAATTACTTATTGGAAGGCTGAAAATTTAAAAAAACAGTAACTTATTATTGTTTTTCTCTTTGTCTTTTTCCTGGATAAGCGAGTTCTCCATGTTCAGAAATATCGAGGCCGCCAATTTCTTCCTCTTCGGTAACTCTCAATCCTATCGAATATTTGAGTGCGGCGAATACAATAAAGGACATAACAATAGCCCAAACCATGTAAGCGACTGCTCCAGTAAGTTGAGCAATAAATTGGTCTGCTCCACCTCCATTAAATAGGCCGATTCCAGTAGCACCATCAACTCCCCAGAGACCTATCACTATAGTTCCCCAAAAACCAGCAACACCGTGAACAGAAACAGCGCCAATCGCATCATCTACCTTCAATTTTTTCTCAATCAATTCAATTGAAAAGACAACGATTATACCTCCGACTAAACCAGCTACAACAGCACCAGCTGCAGTCATATTACCACAACCAGCTGTTATACTAACAAGTCCGGCAAGCGCACCATTTAAAGTGTGGGCAATATTTGGTTTACCTAAATAAATCCATGTAGTAAATAGTCCTCCCATTGCGCCCGCAGCAGCTGCTAAATTAGTTACTAATACAACTGTTGAGGCACCTATTGCGTCGTCACCACCCCATGCGAGTTGAGAACCACCGTTAAACCCGAACCATCCAAGCCAAAGTATAAAAACACCAAGTGTTGCTGAAACCATGTTACTACCAGGTATTGGCATTACTTTTCCGTCAACATATTTTCCTAT
>CENP01050746.1_pt1 | contig 10159 bp, 8 predicted proteins | sample 361281 | NCBI WGS metagenome assembly CENP01 (sample SAMEA2591122, study PRJEB7988) | marine metagenome | biome: marine biome (ENVO:00000447); feature: deep chlorophyll maximum layer (ENVO:xxxxxxxx); material: saline water (ENVO:00002010), including plankton (ENVO:xxxxxxxx) | depth 70 m
TACAATAAGGCATATAAAAAATCAGCTAGAATTGTTGGTGATGTTATAGGTAAATATCATCCACATGGTGATACGGCAGTATACGACACAATTGTAAGATTAGCACAGCCATTCTCAATGAGATATCCGCTGGTTGATGGACAAGGTAACTTTGGTTCGATCGATGGGGATTCTCCTGCTGCAATGAGGTACACGGAAGTACGAATGTCTCGTCTATCTCATGAGCTTTTATCTGACATAGATAAAAATACTGTTGATTTTAATCCAAATTATGATGGTTCTGAAAACGAGCCTACAGTTTTACCAACTAGAATACCAAACTTACTTATAAATGGAGCATCTGGTATTGCAGTAGGCATGGCTACAAATATTCCTCCTCATAACCTGAATGAAGTAATTGATGGAGTCATAGCTATCATTAAAGATCCGACATTATCTCAGGATGATTATATAGAACAATTTATAATTCAAACAGGATTTAAAGGCCCAGACTTTCCAACAGGAGCTGAAATTAAAGATAACGGAGGGATTAATGATGCTATTAAAACCGGCCGTGGTTCTTTCAAAATTAGAGCCGTTCATTCTATCGAAGAAAAAAAGGATAAAAGCTCTATAATCATCAATGAACTTCCATACCAAGTTAATAAAGCTAAGCTAATAGAATCAATAGCTTTATTAGTCAGAGATAAAAAAATAACAGGTATAAGTCATCTTAGGGATGAATCTGATCGAGATGGCCTAAGAGTTGTTATTGAACTAAAAAAGGGTGAGCAACCTGATGTTATCTTAAGTAGCCTATACAAACAAACTAACTTACAAACTTCATTTTCAGTGAATATGGTTTGTCTAGTTGATGGTGAACCATGCACTATTAGCGTACCAAAAGCCCTTCAAGAATTTATCAAGCATCGTAGAGAAATCATTACAAGGAGAACGTTGTATCTTTTAAATAAGACATATAGCAAAGCTCATATACTTGAAGGTCTAAGTATCGCTTTAGATAACATAGATGAAATGATTGATTTGATTAAAAAATCTAAATCTACAGACGAAGCTAAGAAAAAAATAATAAATAAAATATGGGAAACAGCTAAAAATAAATGGGTTTTATCTAAACTTTTAAATGATTGTAGTGATTTTATGACAGTTGATACTAAAGTTGGATTGAAAGATAAAAAATATAAAATTAGTGACGAACAAGCCCAAGCTATTTTAGATATGAAACTTAATAAGTTGACAAACTTGGAGCAAGACACAATTTTAAATGACTATAATACTGCCTTATCATCTATAAAAGAACATCTAAACATCTTATCTAAACCTGAAGAGCTCAATAATTTAATGATTAATGAATTATTAGAAATCAAGGATATATATGGACAAGAACGAAAATCAAAAATCTCACAAGATGAAGGCCTCTTAAATAGAGAAGACATGATCAAAAAAGAGGATGTTATAGTTGTACTCACAGATGCAAATTATGTTAAACGTATGCCCGTTACAGAATTTAGAAGTCAAAAACGTGGTGGAAGAGGTGTAAATGCAGCAAATTTTAAAGAGGGAGATAAAGCCAAGTTACTTGTATGCGCTCATACTCACGACACGATATTATGTTTTTCTACTAAAGGGAAAGCGTTCTCTATAAGAGTATTTGACATACCAGATACTAGTAGACAGGCAAGGGGAAAATCTATAAATAATATTATCCCTCTTGAATCTGATGAATCTATATCAGCAATATTAGCAATTAAGAATTTTGATGAGGATAGTTATTTATTCTTAACAACAAGAAATGGTATGGTCAATAGAATGTCATTGTCATCATTCAAAAAGGTACGTAATAGCGGGCTTAAGGCCATTCTTTTGAAAAGCAATGATTATTTATTTAATGCGTTACATACGACTGGAAATGATAAAATTATTTTGTCTTCAACAGCTGGTAAATCAATTATGTTTTCAGAGTCGCAAATTAGGGAAAGATCGAGAGGAACTCAAGGTGTCACAGGCATTAAACTTCCCAAAAATTCAAAAATTATTTCATCTCTAAATGTACAATGTAATCAAGTTATATTTGTTACAGAGAATGGTTTTGGTAATAAAATATCGGTTGATTCGTATAATGAACAAAATAGAGGTGGACAAGGAGTAATTTCTATAAAAACCTCAGATCGAAATGGACAGGTCGTAGGCGCTGCAAATTTAGATAACACAGACCATATAATACTTATAACAAACAAGGGAAAAACAATTAAAATATCAGCCTCTGATATGAAAACAATTAACAGAAATACCCAAGGTGTTCGATTGCAAGATATGTCTGATGATGAGAAAATATCAGCTGTATCATCTGAACGTGCAAATGATTGAATAATGCTTAAGAAATTTCGAACCAATATAGATATTATAGATAAGAAGTTACTAAAACTTTTGAATCAAAGAGCAAATATTGCTAAAGAAGTAGCTGACTATAAAAAATCATCCAACAATAAAATTATATTTAGACCAGATAGAGAATCTCAGATTATCAAGAGTTTAAGAGCTTTCAATAAAGGACCCCTTAATGCAGATCACATACACAATATATATAGAGAAATAATATCATCTTGTCTATCACTTGAAACTAACCTAAATGTTTCATTCTTAGGGCCAATAGGGACATACAGTGAGATTGCTATGACCAAATTCTTTGGTAGCAGCATTGAAAAAAATAGCAAAAAAAATATTCATGAAGTATTTGATTCTGTTAAAAACAACACGTGCGACTATGGTGTTGTTCCTGTTGAAAATTCAAATCAAGGAAGCATCAAAAGCACATTAGATTTTCTTATAAAATATAAAGTTAATATTTGTGGAGAGCAAAATATCCCAATTAAACACTGCTTAATGTCACAGAGTAACTCTGTATCTGGAATTAAAAAAATATATGCACATAACCAGACGTTATCTCAGTGCAGCTCATGGTTGTCTAAAAATTATCCAAATGCTGAATATATAGCCTCAGATAGCAATGCACAAGCTGCTCTTATAGCAAAAAAACATAAGAATTCATCATGTATAGCTAACGAAATTTGCAGCAAAATCTATAAGTTAAAAATCATAGCTAGAAATATACATGATGTTCATAATAATACGACACGTTTCTTAATAATTGGTAACACTGAAGTCTCTAAATCTAAAAACGATAAAACTACCTTTATTATGTCGTTACATAATAAAGCGGGAGCGTTATCAAAAGCACTAGAGGTTTTAGCTAGTAATAAGATATCAATGACTAAGATTGAATCTATACCAACAAAAGAAAAAAACTGGGAATACTTATTCTTAATTGATATATCAGGGCATATCGGTGAAAAAAAAGTTTTTAACGCACTTACTAGAATTGAATCATTCTCTAGATTTTTTCAATGTCTGGGATCATATCCAAAGAGTATAGATTAGTGAATCTAAAAAATATAAAAAAATATACTCCTGGATTCAATATTCATGATATCCAAAAAAAATATAAATTAAAAAAAGTTATTAAGCTTGCTTCAAATGAAAATCCATTTATTTCAAAAGATGTATTATCTTTCATTAAAAAGTCAAATCATAAATTGAATCTTTATCCAGATAGTAATCCTGATGAGCTACATAAATTATTAGCTGTTACTGTTGGTCACAGGATGACTAGAAATAATATTATTTTAGGTAATGGTAGTAATGAAATTCTTGAATTTATTGTCAGAGCAAACGTAGATAATAAATCTGAAGTTATCATTCCAAAGCATTCATTTCTAGTGTATGAAATTATATCGAAACTTCAAAATGCAAAAATTATCACAACAAAACCAGATAATGATAAATCCTCTGAAAACTATCTAGGTATTAATTTGGAATCAGTTATAGAAAAGATTACAAAAAAAACTAAATTAATATTCATTGCTAATCCTGCAAATCCAACCGGAACATACATTAGCTTGTCAGAAATCAATAACTTTCTTCAGTTAGTCCCTAAAAACACTTCTGTAATTATTGATGAAGCTTATTATGAGTACTTAAATCCAAAGATTAATAAAACTGCAGTCAGTCTCATCAATAAATATAAAAACTTATATGTGACAAGGTCATTTTCTAAAATTTATGGCTTAGCATCCTTGAGAGTTGGATATGGGATTTCGTCACAAGATAATATATCTATATTAAAAAATTACAAACAACCATTTAACAGTAATTTATTTGCCCAAAAAGCTGCACTATTGGCCTTAAAAGATTTTAAGTTTACGCGAGAAAGCAAAGAAAATAATGATATTGCTAGGATTAAACTTACTGAACTATTTAATAGGTTATCTATTGATTATTTAGGGACCTATTGTAATTTTATTACTTTCAGAGCAGGTAAAAGATCAAAAAAACTATTTGAATATCTGCTTAAAAAAGGAGTAATAGTTCGACCTTTGGCTAATTATGGACTCACTGATTATCTTCGTGTTTCACTAGGAACTCCCCATGATAATAATATTTTTATTAAACATATGAAGTTGTTTTATAGTGATAAAATATAATAATATACTCATTGTAGGTCTTGGCATGATGGGTGCTTCATTATGTAAGTCGATTAAAAAAAATAAAATATCAAAAAAAATAACTGGTTTTGATACTAACCCTAAATCTCTAGATTATGCTTTAAAAAATAAAATAATAGATAATGCTATATCTAAAATAAGTGATATTGACCACCCTGATTTAATTATATTATGCACACCTGTAGGTTCGTATGAAAGACTTACTATGAAGTTAAGCAAGGTAGTAACAAAAAAATCTATACTTACAGATATCGGAAGCTCTAAGGGGAATATGCATAACAATATTCATAAAATATTGTTAAAAACGAAAATAAGTTACTTAAGTTCTCACCCAATGGTTGGATCTGAAAAATCTGGTGTTCGCAATAATCAATCAGACATGTATAAAGATAAAATTATTTTTTTAATCGACAAACCTGAATCTAGCAATTCAACCTATAAATCATTAAATAACTTTTGGAAATCACTAGGTTCTATTACACATAATTTAACAAAGAATCAACATGATACATTAATGTCACAGACAAGCCATATCTCACATTTAATGTCTTATATCTTTGTACAGTCATTACCTCAATCAATTATAAATGATAATTTGTCATTACTTCTTGGAGGGGGCATAAAAGAGCATATTAGACTTAGCAAAAGCGATCCTAAGATGTGGACAGATATATTTATAAATAATAGATCCAATTTAATAAAGTCTATCAATCGTATTGAAAAAAACATTACGAATCTAAAAAAAATGATATCAGAATCAGATGAAAATAAAATAAAACGCCTTTTAAGCAAAATACAAATAAAAACTAAATGAGCTCTTCGAATAATCTGATTGTAAACAAATCTAAACCATTTCTTGGCAAGGTGATTATTCCAGGAGACAAATCAATTTCACATAGAAGTATAATTTTAGGTTCCATGGTTAAGGGCAAAATTATAATAACCAATTTTCTTAAATCTGATGATTGTCTTCAAACCATTTCTGCCATGAAAAGTCTAGGGGCTAAAATTACAGCCTTTGATGAACAAATAGTGATAGAAGGAATTGGTCTTAATAATATTAAAAAGCCAAATAAAATTATAAATGCTGGAAATTCTGGAACTCTTATTCGGCTATTAACAGGTATTCTTTCTGTCCAAAACTTCAGTTCAACCATTACTGGAGATGAATCACTTAATACAAGACCGATGAGGAGAATTATAAATCCTTTAGTTGCGCACGGAGCAAGTATAGATTCTAATGATTTTATGGCACCTTTAAAAATTACAGGTAATACAAAACTTGCACCTATAAATTATAGACAAGATGTAGCAAGTGCTCAGGTGAAATCGTGCTTGATGTTAGCTGCATTATTCATAAAAGGAGAATCAAAATTTTATGAAGATATTGTTACACGTGATCATACTGAAAACTTGCTTGAACATTTAGGCTATGATATCGATAAATCTGATCATGAGATTAGCTTTAAAGGTTGTCAAACCCTCATAGCAAAAGATATAAATATTGGCTCTGATATTTCATCAGCCGCTTTTTTTATTGTTGCTGCACTTATATTAAAAGATTCTGAAATCAAAATTCCTAATGTAAATATAAACAAGTACAGAACTGGAATTATCACTGTCCTAAAAGAAATGGGTGCAAATATATCTATAATCAATAGACGTCATGATTCAAATGAAGAACTGGGAGATCTAATAATTAAATCAAGTGAACTTAAATCCTTAAATATAGGTGGAGAAATAATATCAACATTGATAGATGAATTACCTATATTATTTATTGCATGTGCTGTTTCATCAGGAGTTTCTAAAATATCTGGTATAGAAGAATTAAGACATAAAGAAAGCGATAGGATTAAATCTATGGAAGAGGGATTAACAGCAATAGGAATTAAAGTTACATCAACAATTGACTCAATCGAAATAAATGGTGGAGAGATATTGGGCGGTAAAATAAATAGTTATGGAGATCATCGAATTGCTATGGCATTTGCTATATCTGCTCTAGTCTCGAAAAAATCTATTACCATCATTAACACAAAAAATATTTCTACATCATTTCCAAACTTCATTGATCTAATGAGAGAGCAAAGAGCTAATATTTATGAACTCTAATCCAACCTATATAATCACTATTGACGGTACTAGTAGTTCAGGAAAATCTACAATATCAAGATTACTATCAAAAAAGTTGAACTTTAAATTATTAGATAGTGGTAAATTATATAGATCAGCAGGTTACATTGCATGTGATATGTATAATTCAATTAATACCATCAAAGACTATCCTGGATTAGTATCCAAAATTTCATTAAGACCAAATATTAACTCTCATGAGTATGAAGTCTATTATAAAAACGAAATAATTGACTCTTTTTTATATGATGAAGATATTGGTTTAGCTGCATCAATAGTTTCAAAAGTGCCTCAAGTAAGAGAGAGTATGTACAATCTTCAACATTCTTGCGTACAAGGTAATGGATTGATTGCAAATGGTCGAGATATGGGAACGGAAGTATTTAAAGATGCACAATTAAAAATATACATTACCGCTGAAATTAATATCAGAGCCAGAAGAAGGTTTGAAGAGCTTAGAGACAAAGGTAATGATGTAGACTATCAAGAAATTTATGATTCTTTAAAAAAAAGAGATGATAGTGATATAAATAGAGAGATATCACCCCTTAAAATACCTGATAATGCACATATATTAGATACTTCTTACCTAAAACCGGATGCAATTGTTGATAAAATATTAAATTTGTATACTATTACAAACAAATAATTGAATATAACATATGACTACAACATCAGAATTTGAACAACTAATAGAATCAAATATTTCACAATTAAACATGACAGTTGGAGAAATCATTCCTGCAACAGTCATAGATATAAAAAATGACTTCGTTATCACTAATGCAGGTCTAAAATCCGAAGGCATAATACCTAAAAGTCAGTTCATTAATTCAAATGGAGAGCTTGAAGTCGCTATTGGAGATGTAGTTGAAGTTACTCTTGATTTAGTTGAAGACGGGTACGGGGAAACAATTCTGTCCAGAGATAAGGCTAAAAGGAAAAAAGTTTGGTCGACATTAGAGGGATTATTAAAAAATCAAGAAATTGTCCCAGGCAAAGTCTGTGGTAAGGTCAAAGGTGGGTTTACTGTTGAACTTATGGATGTAAAGGCTTTTCTTCCCGGTTCACTTGTTGATGTAAGGCCAACTAAAGAAACAGATTATTTAGAAGGTAAAACGTTAGATTTCAAAATTATCAAAATGGATAAAATCAGAAATAATATTGTTTTATCAAGAAAGGCAGTATTACTAGATCAAAATGCTAGTTCTGAAGAAATTAAAGAAAAATATGCAGAGGGAAATATAACAAAAGGCTTTGTTAAGAATTTAACTGATTATGGAGCATTCATTGATTTGGGTGGTATGGATGGTTTACTTCATATCACAGATATATCATGGAAACGTATTAATCATCCTCAAGAAATATTAAAAGTGGGTGACGAGATTGATGTTCAGGTTCTAAAATTTGACGATGAAAAAAATAGAGTCAGCCTTGGCATGAAACAACTTACTGATGACCCTTGGGATAAAGTAGATGGAAACATAGAACTAGATTCAATGTATGAAGGTAAGGTTGTTAATATAGCTGATTATGGAGTTTTTGTTGATCTTGGTGATAGCATTGAAGGGTTAATTAGAACGTCCGAACTTGATTGGACTAATAAAAATATAAGTCCTAAAAAAGTACTTAACCTTGGTGATACTATAAATGTAAAGGTTATCGAGATTGATGAAGAAAAAAGAAGACTATCATTAAGTTATAAACAGTGCTTATCAAATCCATGGATGGACTTTTCATCTAAACAAGATAAAGGTGATTCTATAAAAAGTGAGATTAAATCTGTAACAGATTTTGGTATTTTTGTTGGTTTAGAGGGCGGCATTGATGGCCTAATACACATATCTGATGTTACAAATCTAGGTAAACCAGAGAGTTTTATTAGGACATATAAAAAAGGTGATGTTATTGAGTCAGTCGTTCTCTCTATAGATGCTGAGAGAGAAAGAATATCACTTGGTCTAAAACAGTATATTGAGTTAAATTTTGATTCACTCACCGCTAATATGGATGTTGGTTCTGAAGTATCTGGTGTTGTGGCTAGTGTCTCTGAAACAGGGATATATATCAAGTTAGATAATAATCTTAATGGTTCTCTTAAGCTTCTTCAAAAAGAACTTGTTGATATATTAGAGAATAATACTCTAGAAGTATCCCAATCAATAAAATGCAACATAAAATCAATTGATAAGAAAAACTTACAAGTGGTTTGTACATTACTGAGCGGCAGTGAATAAGTCTGATATTATCAATCTTGTTGCTGATAAAAATAATCTTAATCTAGCTGATACTGAATATTCTATAAAAAAAATAATTGATTATTTGGCTGTAAATTTATATCAGGGAGATAGAGTAGAAATAAGAGGTTTCGGTACTTTCTGTCTACATACACACAAATCACGTATAGCAAGAAACCCTAAAACAGGAGACAAGATTGCCTTAGAAAGAAGAAATACCGTACATTTCAAACCTAGTAAAGAACTTAAGTCTAGGGTTAATAATATATAATCTATTCAATTTCATTAAATTACATTAGAATACAGATATGGGTAGACTATTTTTTCTAATATTCACATCTATATTAATTATAATTTCAGTTGTAATATCAACTTATAATTTTGATCTTACAAAGATTAACTTTTATTTACAAAGCTATGAACTACCTTTATCTATTATAATTCTTTACTCTTTTATAGCAGGTATGGTTACAACATCAATATATCTTATTGCTATAGTTTTTTCATACAAAAGAAAATATCGTGAAATGAAAATCTCACTTCAAAATAATCAAGAGGAACTCGATAATCTTAGAAGAAATCCATTAAGAGATGGAACTGAATGATAGAAATTTTTATTATACTTATTGTCATTTTTTTTCTTTTTATTTTTTTAACAACCAGAAAATATCAAAAAGAAAGCTTATCAAATAATGTGTATAGCGCAGAATACTATCGTGGACTTAACTACCTTTTAAATGATGAAGATGATAAAGCTCTCAAAATATTCACGGATCTCATAGATGTAGACAGCTCTACCATTGAAACACACTTAGCATTAGGTGGCGTCTATAGAAGAAGAGGGGAATTTGATAAGGCTATTTTGATACATCAAAACTTATTATCAAGACCAAAATTGGATAGAGGAATTAAAAATCAAACTCTTTATGAGCTTGGTAAAGACTTCTTCTCTGCTGGCCTTTATGATAAATCTGAAAAAATACTCCTTAATTTAAAAAACAATAAATCATATGAAGAATCATGTTCAGAATATCTCTTATTGATATATGAACTTTCAAAAGATTGGGATAGTGCTATCAAATTTACTAAAAACATGAATAATGATAAAATAAGAAATATTTCAATCAACCACTTAATCTCACAATACTATTGTGAAAAGGCTTATGAATATCAAAAGGATAATCAATTAAACAAAGCTATTACGGTATTAAGAAAAGCAATTAA
>CENP01238884.1_pt1 | contig 10138 bp, 11 predicted proteins | sample 361281 | NCBI WGS metagenome assembly CENP01 (sample SAMEA2591122, study PRJEB7988) | marine metagenome | biome: marine biome (ENVO:00000447); feature: deep chlorophyll maximum layer (ENVO:xxxxxxxx); material: saline water (ENVO:00002010), including plankton (ENVO:xxxxxxxx) | depth 70 m
GCGGAAGAAGCTCCAGCGGCAGAAGAAGCTCCAGCAGCAGAAGAAAACTCTGATAAAAAGAAATAATTACTTCTACTATTCCTTTTATTATATAATTTTATATCTTATTGAAAGTTCATTAAATTTATGAAATTAAATGACTTTTATTATCTAGGAAAAATCACTAAAAAATTTAGCTTTCGGGGTGAGGTTATAATATTTTTGGATACTGACTCCCCAGAATTTTACTATAACATAAAAAATTTATTTATTAAAATTAACGATGTTTTAACTCCCTTTAATATTTCCAGTGTAAAACCAAATAAAACTAACAGAATTAGAGTAAAAATCAATGGTATTGATACTGAAAATGATACTGAGAAATTAATAAATAAAGAAATCTATCTTCCCATTGAATCCTTGCCTAAAACTGATAAAAATAGTTTTTATTACCATGAAATTATTGGCTTCACAATTATAGGTAAGGATAATAAAAAAGTAGGCAATATCACCGGGGTCAATGATCAATCTCCACAACACTTATTAGAAATAAATGTATCAGGAAAAAAAAGTTTGATTCCCATAAATGATAAATTAATAATAAAAGTTGATAAAAAAAATAGAATAATGAAGATGGATCTTCCAGACGGTATATTAGATATTTAGTTATGCAAAAAATATTTGTAAATAAAAAAATTGAGCTTGCTAATACGCTACCATCTGAATTTTATACTTATGAAAAATTTTACAATCTATCAAAAGAAAAAATTTTCCTAAAATCTTGGCAGTGGATTGATAGTAATGAAATTAATAATAAAAATAAAATAATAATTCCAATAAATATTTTAGAAGATCTTATCAATGAGCCAGTAATATTGTTGAAAGATAATAACAATATAAAATGCTATTCAAATGTTTGTACCCACAGGGGAAATATACTGGTAGAAAAGGAATGTAAACTTAAAAAAATTGTTTGCAATTATCATGGTAGGAGGTTTAACTTAAATGGTGAATTTGAGTTTATGCCTGAATTTGAATCAGTTAAAAATTTTCCAAGCTCGAATGACAATTTAAAAAATCTTCCATTAATAAATTGGTATGGGTTATTTTTTGTTGGTATAAACCCACACTTTGAATTGTCACCAATTTTGAAACAAATAGAAAAAAGAATTTCATTCTTAGCTTTAAACGAACTCAAAATTAATAATGATCTTTCAAGAGACTATTTTGTAAATTCACATTGGACAATTTATTGTGATAATTTTTTGGAAGGGTTTCACGTTCCCTACGTTCATAAAGGCCTTAATGAGGTTCTGGATTACAATAATTATAAAACAGAAATCTATAAAAATTTTAACCTACAGATTGGCTTTTCAAAAAATAAAGATCAATGTTTTCAATTTCCAAAAAATCATAGAGATTATGGTAAAAAAATTGCAGCATTTTATTACTGGATTTTTCCAAATATCATGTTAAATATTTATCCTTGGGGTATTTCATTAAATGTAGTTTGTCCAATTAATAAGTCAAAAACCAAAGTTTTGTTTCGATCTTATGTTTTAGATAATTCTAAACTTAATAACGGCGCAAGTGAAGACTTGAATGAAGTAGAACTAGAAGACGAAAATATTGTTGAAAATGTTCAGAAAGGAATTAATTCAAGCTTTTACAATTCAGGAAGATTCTCGGTCGAAAGAGAAAAAGGAGTTCACCATTTTCACTGCTTAATTTCACAATTCATAAATCTTAAATAAAGCTTAAAATAGTTTAATCTTAAACAAGCATTATTTAACTTTGTAAAAAAAAGCTTATGAAGCCTGATTTGTTCGAAGCCCCTGATTATTACAAAGTTGATGATCTATTAACTGATGAACATAAATTAATAAGAAATTCTGTAAGGGATTGGGTTAAAAAATCTGTCTCTCCTATTATAGAAGAACATGCGCAAAAAGCTAAATTTCCTAATCATTTATTGAAAGAACTAGCAGATATTGGTGCATTTGGTCCTAATATTCCAATTGAATATGGTGGGTCTGGTTTAGATGAAATCTCAGCTGGTTTGATTATGCAAGAAATCGAAAGAGGTGATTCAGGAATCAGATCAACTGCATCTGTTCAATCTTCACTTGTCATGGGGCCTATTTTTAACTATGGAACTGAGGAACAAAAGAAAAGGTTTTTACCAAAACTTGCAACTGGAGAGCTAATGGGTTGCTTTGGCTTAACAGAGCCAGATCATGGCTCTAACCCGGCTGGAATGACTACAAATTATAAAGACTGTGGTGATCATTATCTTCTAAATGGAGCAAAACTATGGATTTCGAATTCTCCTTTCGCAGATATTGCAATTGTATGGGCAAAAAACGAAGAAGGAAGAATTCACGGATTAATTGTTGAAAGAGGTATGGAGGGATTTACTACGCCTGAGACTCATAACAAATGGTCATTGCGTGCTAGCTCAACCGGTGAATTGATTTTTAATGATGTTAAAGTGCCAAAAAATAATCTAATGCCGAATAAATCTGGACTTGGTGCCCCATTAAAATGCCTTGACTCAGCAAGGTATGGAATAGCGTGGGGTGCAATAGGGGCTGCAATGGATTGCTATGATTCAGCCTTAAAATACAGTAAAGAAAGGAGCCAATTTGGTAAGCCAATTGGAGGATTTCAACTTCAGCAAAAAAAATTGTCAGAGATGATAACAGGGATCACAAAAGCACAACTACTTGCTTGGAGACTTGGAACCTTGAAAAATGAAGGTAAAGCAACCTCTGCCCAAATATCCATGGCAAAAAGAAACAATGTTGAAATGGCGATCAATATTGCAAGAGAAGCTAGACAAATATTAGGAGGAATGGGAATCACCGGAGATTATCCGATCATGAGACATATGATGAATCTTGAGAGTGTAATCACATATGAGGGAACCCATGATATTCATCTACTAATAACTGGATTAGACATCACAGGCATTAATGCATTCAAATAAAATAATATGAACATAGAAAATATACAAAAACAGATTGAACCCTTAAGACAAAAGCTTTTGAATCATAGCTTGTACTCTAAAATTAATCGGATTGAGGATCTTAAAGTATTCACTCAAAATCATGTTTATGCAGTATGGGATTTTATGTCACTGTTAAAATCTTTACAATTGATTCTTACATGTACAAAGACTCCCTGGATGCCAAATAAAAACTCTGAAACTGCATATTTAATTAACGAAATTGTACTTGCTGAAGAAACAGATATTAATCAAAAAGGCGTAAGAAAAAGCCACTATGAACTATATCTAGATGCAATGTATGATATCGGTGCATCAACTGAAGCATCTAGTAATAATATTTTTAAATTATCAAAGTCAAATGATATAGATAAGTGCATTAATGATCTAGATATTCATCCAAATATTAAAGAATTTCTACATTTTACTTTTTCAGTAATTAGAGAGGGTAAACCACACAAAATCGCTGCTATTTTTACCTTTGGTAGAGAGAACTTAATTCCAAACATGTTCAATGAAATATTACACGAATTTGAAAAAAATATCAAAGGCAGTAATATTGGTAAATTGATATATTATTTTGAAAGACATATTGAACTAGACGAAGATGAGCATGGCCCAATGGCTCTTGATATGGTATCAAAACTTGCTGGAAATAAAGCTGAATTTTGGTTTGAAATTGAAGAAATTTCAAAGATTGCTCTTCACAAGAGAATTTTGTTGTGGGATGCAATTGAAGAATTGTTAGAGAATAATTCATCATTGTCTGATTTAAGAAATTCTAAACAAGAAACTTACTCATATAATTTCACCGATAAATGAACTGGGGATTTCAAAATAAAAGAAAATAAATTTATGAAGTTTGTTGATAAATTAATCAATAGATTTAACAACTGATCCTTCTGCTTTTTTTAACGAGCCGTCAAATCCCTCTACTCCAGAAACTGTAGTATATTTTAATATAAATTTTTTATCAGGATTAATAATTTTAAAAGCTGCTTGACACATCAATGCTGCCTCATGAAATCCACATAATATCAAATTAAGTTTTCCTGGATATGTATTGATATCCCCGATTGCAAAAATTCCATTAATATTTGTTTGATAATCGAGGGCATTGTTTACTTTAATTGAATTTTTTTCAATATCGAGCCCCCAATCATTAATTGATCCTAGCCTTGGTGTTAAACCAAATAATGGAATAAAATAATCTGCTTCAATTTTAATTTCTTCATCATTTTTTTTGACAAATATAGTTTCTAATCGATCATTACCTTCAACTTTAAATACCTCAGCAGGTGTTAAAATATTAATTTTATTTAAATCTTTTAGTCGTTGAACTTTATCAACCGAATCTTTTGCACCTCTGAATTCATTTCTTCTATGTACAAGCGTTACATTTTTAGCAGTTTTTGATAATTCAATTACCCAATCTAAAGCAGAGTCACCACCACCTGAAATAACAATATTTTTATTGTTAAAAATTTTTGGGTCTTTAATAAAGTATTGAATCCCCTTATTTTCAAAATCTTCAATTCCTTCAAAATTAGGTTTTCTTGGCTGAAAACCACCAAGACCTCCTGCAATTGCAACTATCGGAGCATTATGTTCAGTTCCTTTATCTGTTGTAACTGTAAATGTTCCGTCTTTATTTTTGGTAAGTTTATCCGCTTTCTCTCCAAGTGTGAATCCTGGTTTGAATTGACTACTTTGATTAATTAATTTTTCAATCAAATCCCCAGCTAGAATTTCTGGGTGTGCAGGGATATCATAAATAGGTTTTTTTGGATATAACTCAATACATTGACCACCAGCTTTTGGAAGCACATCAATTAAATGACATTTCATTTTAAGTAAACCTGCTTCAAAAACCGTGAAAAGGCCAACTGGCCCAGCACCAATAATTATGATATCAGTTTTGATCATTACTTAATATCAACAACACTTATTACATTTTCAATATGAGGAACATGCTTTTTAATAATCATTTCAACTCCAGATTTTAAAGTCATTTGATTAACTGTACAAGTTGAGCATGCACCCTCAAACTTTACTTTAACAGTTGTATCCTCAACCCCAACTAAAGAGATATCTCCTCCATCATTCTTTAGGAAGGGTCTAATCTCATCTAGGGCATTTTCTATATTATTTTTTATTGTTTTCTCCATTTTTATTTGACGGCAGAACATCCTGCCATTGTTGTTATCTTTACTACCTCGGATGGAGGCATATTTTTATTTCTTTTTACTAATTCTGTTATGAGTTTCTTTGTTATTTCATTGAAAGTTAATGAAATTTTTGATTCTTTTTGAAGGGAAGCTGGATGTCCAAAGTCAGAAGCCTCACGAATACTTTGAATCAATGGAATTTCACCTAAAAATGATACTTTCATATCCTCAGCCAAGTTCTTCGCTCCATCTTTTCCAAAAATATAATACTTATTCTTAGGGAGCTCTTGGGGAGTGAAATATGCCATATTTTCAACAAGTCCCAGTACAGGAACACTAATTGTTTTTTGATTAAACATTGCAATTCCTTTTCTAGCGTCAGCAAGAGCAATATTTTGAGGAGTACTAACAATTACACTGCCTGTGACAGGTAAAGACTGTAAAATACTTAAATGAATATCTCCTGTTCCTGGGGGAAGATCGACTAAAAGAAAGTCTAATTCTCCCCAATGTGCATCAAATATCATCTGATTCAATGCTTTAGATGCCATTGGACCTCTCCAAATTACCGCTTGGTCAGGCTTAGTAAAAAATCCAATTGATAAAATTTTAATTCCATAGCTTTCAACTGGCTTCATTTTATTTTTTCCTTCATGATTTTCACTTAAAGGTCTAGCATCAGCAATATCAAACATAATTGGAATTGACGGGCCATAAATATCAGCATCTAAAATTCCAACTTTAAAGCCCATATTTGATAAGCTAATAGCAATATTTGAAGTAATTGTTGATTTTCCAACCCCTCCTTTTCCAGATGCAATTGCTAAAACATTCTTAATTCCTGGAATCTCACTGCCCCTGATTGTTTTTTTTGGAACATCTTCTTTTTTAATAATAAAGTTAAACTTGAAAATTAAATCGGATCCAAAATTATCTTTGAGTACATCTTTAATTTTATTTTCAATATGTTTTTTGGATTGAAGTGTAGGATTATTAGTTTCTACATCAAACAGCACTTCATTACCAAAAATATTGACATTTAAAATTTTAATATCATTTATGTCAATTTTTTCAATTAATGATAATATATTTTTTTTTGATAATTCCACTTCCAAAACTTTGTGCAAATATACTACGAATAAAAAAAAATAGTAACAACAATTTATTTATAATTCAATCATCGGGTCCCAAAGAATTTTATCAAAATCAACTATTTTGTCATTCTTAACAACAATACCTTCACTTTCAAGAAGTTCCTGCATTAAATTCACACCGTCAAAATGATGTTTTCCTGTAAGTATTCCGTTCCTGTTAACCACTCTATGTGCTGGTATTTCACTATCAGAGTGAGAAACATTCATTGCGTATCCGACCATTCTTGCGCCAGAAGCAGTACCAAGATATTTTGCAATGCATCCATACGTTGTTATTCTTCCAACAGGAACTAATTTTACGATTTCATATACTCTTGAATAAAAAGATGATTTATTTTCCATTTTCAATGAATTCAAACTGAATATATGTTATTGGCTTATCAAGCTTTAAAAACTTTAGTTCGTAAAATGTTTTTATTTCAACTGCGTCTTTTGGCACTTCTAAAGATTTATATATATCATGATTGGAGTAAATTAAACTCAAAAAACTTGTTGATTTGATCAACCCCAATAAATAGCCATGTAAAAACTCGCTATCTGTTTTTAGATGAATATTTCCATTCTTAGCTAAAATTTTTTTATAAATTTCAATAAACTGTAAATTAATTAATCTGTGTTTTTCTCTTTTTGATTTAATTTGCGGATCTGGAAAGGTAATCCAAATTTCTGAAACTTCATTTTCTTGAAAAATTTCTAGAATTAGTTCAATTTGGCATCTTACAAAACAAACATTTTTTAATCCATGATCAATAGCATCTTTTGCACCTTTCCAAAACCTTGCTCCTTTAATATCAATTCCAATAAAATTTTTTTTAGGATTTTTTTTTGCTAACCCAAGTGTATATTCTCCTTTTCCACAGCCTAATTCTAATACAATTGGATTGTCATTTTTAAAGACTTCACTAAGCCATTTTGCTTTAAATTTAAAATTCCCATTAAGTAAATCCTCTCTGCTTGGCTGAATAACATTATCAAAAGTTAGATTTTCTTTAAACCTTTTTAATTTATTTTTACTTCCCAATATTTATATTTTAAGGATTTAATTTTTTTCAAGAGTAAAGGAAAACTCACTACCAATGCCAGGGGTTGACTGAACAAATATATTTTCATTATGAGCATCAATGATATGCTTCACTATTGCTAATCCCAATCCTGAGCCCCCGTGTTCACGACTTCTGCTTACATCAACTCTAAAGAATCTCTCAAAAAGCCTTGGCATATTCTCCTCTATGATTCCGTCTCCATTATCTGTCACTTTAACCAATAATTTATCACCACTTTCATCAAAGCTAATTTCTGTCGTACCTTTATAACTGCCATAATTAATAGAATTGGAGATTAAATTGGTCAAAACCTGCTCTATTCTGATTCTATCAGCATAGACTTCAATTGGGGAACTGTAATCTTTATCAAAAACTAGTTTAATTTTTTTCTTTGAAGCATTGATTTCCAAATCATCTAAAATTTCTTCTGTTAATTTGACTATATTAAAAGAAGTTTTTTTAAGAACTAATGTAGCAGATTCTATTTGTGTGATTAAATCTAAATCTTTGATAATAAACGTCAATCTTTCAATACTTTTATCTGCTTTATTTAAATATTTTTTTAGTAATGCTTTATCTCTAAATGCACCATCTAAAAGATTAGAAATATAACCTTGAATAGAAAAAAGTGGAGTCTTTAGTTCATGAGCTACATTTCCAACAAACTCTTTTCTATACTCCTCAGCTTTTTTTAAGGATTCGATCTCCCCTTTTTTTATTTTTACATAATCTCCAACATCATCAATTATGGAATCCATATCCGTAACAATAGTTGACGTTGAAATAATGGAATCCTTTTTATAATCCAAGTCATTGTAAATCTTTTTAATATTTATTAAAAAACTCTTTTCGATTCTAATTTGGATAATCAAAAAACAAACAATAAACAATATAAAAGAGTTGATTAAAGATTTAGGTGAAAAAATAATTTCATTAAAACTATTTATCAAACAAGCTCCCATACAATCTATCTCTAATATTTCATCTAAATTTTTAATAAAATGACTAATTATGGATATGAAAGCTGATGTAATAAATGTAAAATAATATGGGTTGGATTTTACAGAAATAGCCATGACTTAATCATCAAGTTTATAACCAACCCCTTTCACCGTTTTAAAATAATGATTCCCAATTTTTTCTCTCAATTTTCTCATGTGCACATCAATTGTTCTATCACCAACTACAACATCTTTACCCCAAACAGAATCCAAAATTATATTTCTTTTAAATACTTTTCCTGGCTCAGATGCTAGTAAAAATAATAACTCGAACTCTTTTCTAGGAAGGAAAATATCCTTGTTGTTAGCTATCACCTTGTAACCTGACCGATCAATAATTAAATTTTTTGTCTCAATCAGATCAGATTTTTTTTCTGAAATTCTTCTTAGTAATGATTTTACTTTACTAACTAAAACTTTTGGTTTTATTGGTTTAGTAATATAATCATCCGCACCAGCATTAAAACCAGCTATCTTGCTGTAATCCTCTCCTCGAGCTGATAGGAAAGTAATTAAAGTATTACTAATTTTTTTATCCTTTCTAATTATTTCGCAAGCCTCAATACCATCCATTTCAGGCATCATGACATCCAATACAATTAAGTGAGGCTTAATATCTTTCGCAAGCTTTATTGCTTCCAATCCATTAGAAGCCGTGTACACTTGAAAACCTTCATTTTTTAAAGGATAAGAAAGAATTTCCAATATGTCTGGTTCATCATCTACTAAGAGAATTTTAAAAGTTTCAGCTTTCATGTAAAGTTTAGTTTAATAACAAAGTAAGTAAATATGATCCAATAGATATTAATTTTAATTTAATTAACTCAAAAATAATAATTAAGTCATGATTCATTAACAATTTAATTCATTTAATCTTATAATTTTTTTAAATTTGCGAAAAATTATACCTATGAAAAAACTTTACATTATTTTATTAACGCTTATTACTACTGCTTCTTTTTCTCAAGCTACCGATCTATTTTTTAGTCAATATGGAGAAGGATCGGGGAATAATAAATTTTTAGAGATATATAATGGTACAGGGCAAGATGTTGATTTAAGCAACTATGCCTTCCCTAGTGTAGCAAATGACCCTGATGTACCTGGCATGCATGAATATTGGAATGACTTCCCAGAAGGAGCTGTTGTTGCTAATGGCGATGTGTATGTGATAGCACACCCAAGTGCTAGTGACGAGATAACAGCTACTGCTGACCATTTTCACCAATATTTAAGTAATGGAGATGATGGCTATGCACTTGCACTAGGTACAGAAGAACAATATTCAGTTATTGATTTTATCGGAGATTTTAATGGAGATCCAGGAGATGGATGGGATGTTGCTGGAGTTGTTGAGGCAACAAAAAATCATACCTTAACTAGAAAGAGTAGTGTATGTCAAGGTAATTCAGATTGGGATGCATCTAGAGGCACAAATGAAGAAGACTCCGAGTGGATTGTAACTGAACAAAATGACTCATCTGGTCTTGGTTCCCATGTTGCAGAGTGCTCAAACGATGTTTCTGTATTAATTACTTCCCCCGCAAATGGGGTTACACTTGCACCAGGAACATCTGAAGTTGCAGTTGCATTTTCTATATCCAATTTTGAACTTGGAGTAGATGGTTACGCCACTTTAGCATTTCAATCAATGGATGCTGAAGGAAATATGGTTGAAACTGAAATGCTCGATAATCCTATCTCACCATTTACTATCACAGTTACATGTGGTCTTACTTATCAGGTTTCAATTGTCTTATATAATAATGATGAAAGCACAGCAGCA
>CENP01089519.1_pt1 | contig 10133 bp, 6 predicted proteins | sample 361281 | NCBI WGS metagenome assembly CENP01 (sample SAMEA2591122, study PRJEB7988) | marine metagenome | biome: marine biome (ENVO:00000447); feature: deep chlorophyll maximum layer (ENVO:xxxxxxxx); material: saline water (ENVO:00002010), including plankton (ENVO:xxxxxxxx) | depth 70 m
GCTGTTCGCCCATTAAAGTGGTACGTGAGCTGGGTTCAGAACGTCGTAAGACAGTTCGGTCCCTATCCGCCGTGGTCGCAGGAAACTTGAGGGATGCTGTTCCTAGTACGAGAGGACCGGGATGGACGAACCTCTGGTGCACCAGTTGTTTCATCAGAAGCATCGCTGGGTAGCTAAGTTCGGATGGGATAAGCGCTGAAAGCATATAAGCGCGAAACCCTTCCCAAGATAAGGTTTCCCTTCCCTTTGGGAGTGAAGATCCCCTGTAGACTACAGGGTTGATAGGTCATAGGTGTAAGACCAGTAATGGTTTCAGCCGAGTGATACTAATGAATCGTCAGGCTTTTCCAAATCTTTTGTTTTCTTAAACGATTTGATGCTATGCTAACCAATAAGAATTCTCGGTGGCTATTGCGTGGGTGATCACCCGATCCCATTCCGAACTCGGTAGTTAAGACCCACTGCGCCGATGGTACTGCCTTGGCAACAAGGTGGGAGAGTAGGTCGTCGCCGGAAACTATTAAACCCTCATTTTTTTGAGGGTTTTTTTTTTTTATTATAAATTAAACATTATTTATTATATTGATAAAATATGTTTAAATTTTATATATGTTTAAACATAATTATCTATATAGAATATTACTTTTCTGTTTATTTTATTCAATTTCTTTTTCTCAAAATGTAAAACTAATTCCAGAACCTGGTTTTGTTCCCTATTCTACTTACTATTTAAGTTCAATTGATTTGTCAACAGGGTCAAGTGATGTTGAATTTTTTAATTTTAGATTATCAGAAGAATCTGGTGATTATGTATCAAAAGAAATATGGGCTTCTATTGAATTTGAAGTTTCAATGACATCAAGTGCACTTGGAGTTCAAGATCCCACTACTATTATATTAATGAAATCTGATGAATTTCAAATGTTTGCTGATATTCGAATTTCTAATACATTTTTATCTACTCAAACTAATAGTTTAATTGATATGTCTATACCTCCTAAACAAATTCCTCTATCAATGAGCATAAACGAAATGATTGATTTTGGAAAATTTCAAAACTTATTATCTGCCGTTGTAACTACTGGAAAATTAGCAGATGGTAATTACACATTTAGAGTAACAATTAGATCTGGTGAAAAAGGAAGCTTATCGATCTCAGATGATATTATGGAAACAGTCCAAGTTATCTCTGCTTCTAATTTAAATCTTATATCTCCAGGAGGTGAACTTTCAGATTCGTTACAAAACATAGTTTTTTCACCTTACCCAATTTTTCAATGGGAGACTAATCCATGTCAAGGATGTGAATCATTTATTCGAGTCGCTAAATTTGAATCAGATTCTCATAGTTCAATGAATGAGGCAATAAATGATGTTACTGTTTTGCCAGTTAATCAATCTGAAATCTGGAAATCAGCTGGATTTGCTACGAATTTTCAATATCCATTTACTGGAGCAATTGATCTTGAACCTGGCTCAATTTATGTTTGGCAAGTACAAAAAAAACTTCCAACAACAGAAGGTTTAGAGGCATTTACTAGCCCTATCTTTGCTTTTAAGCTTGCAAATTTTGAAAACACATCTTCCGAATTCCAACCTCTTCATCCTGTTTTACAACAATTAAAGGATGTCCTTGGAGATGAGCAATTTCAATCATATTTTGGTAATGGAAGTGAGTTAACTGAATTTGAGCCTAATGGTATTTATCAAATTAATGGTATTGAAGTCTCTGTAGATGAAATTTTTAAATTAATGAGTGAATTTAATAATGGTTCTAAAGGTTTGATAAACATATCAATTGAATGAAAAGTAACCTTATGAAAATATTTCTTATTAATTTTGTTTTACTTTTTCTTTGTCTAAACTCTCAACCTAATTCATCAATAGCAGTTTTATCAAAAGTCAAAGGTGAAGTCTCAGTTAAAAATAATTCCGATTTTAAAGACTTTATTAAAGTTAACCCAGGTTATATTTTTAAGGATGGAGATCATGTCAAAACCGGAATTAATTCTTTTGCAGTTTTGATTTATTTAGATGACAAAAGTATGGTTAAATTAAAAAGTAGCACATCTCTAGTAATAAATGGAATTAAAGATGAAAATGGTATAAATAAAAATTTAAATTTAAATAATGGTGCAATTAAATCAATTATTAACAAGCAAAAAAAAGGAGAATTTAAAGTAACTTCTCCAACTTCTGTTGCATCAGTTAAAGGTACATCTTTTTGGTCTGTTACTAATTTTGATCAGGGAGATACCTTTTTTAATGAAGAAGGTATTGTAGAAATTAAAAATCTTATTTCTGGAGAAATCATAGATTTGCTTGAAAATCAAACAGGTGTCTCTTTATCATCTGGATTAATAAATATTTCTCAAACCATTCAATCAGATATTCCTTTAGACGAAGATTCGGGAGAAAATGTCCCTCAAGAATTGAGAATAATATTAACGGGACCAAATCAGGAACAAAAAATTTTAATAATAAAATATAATTAATTTTATGGTTTAAGTAATTAAACCATAATTTTTATTATTAAATTTCCAAAGTGAAAAAAATCTTTGTCCAATTATTTTTTATTTTTTTAAATATTTCTAGTTTGCTTTTTTCGCAACAACGAAATTCAATTCTTCATATACCACCTTCATTGGCAATTGAAAAACAATCATTAAATATTGAAGCAATTTTTGATGGGGAGTCTATTATACAAAATGCTGTATTGTATCATAGAATTGTTGGTCAGTCAGGATTTCAAGAATTATACATGGAAGATAATTTGGTATCATGGAATGCTACTATTTCATCACAATTTATAAACGAAAATGGTTTAGAATATTTAATGGTTTTTAACCTTATTGACGGTTCATCTATTGCATATCCTGAAATTGACCCATTTGAATCACCAAAATTAATTCAAGTTTCTAAATCACAAGAAAATATTGTTTCTATTAATGATTATAATAGATCAACAATAAAATCAAATGCTCTAATATTAAGTCCAGAAGATGGAAGTTTATCAAATCCTGAAAATGTTTTGATTGCAATTTCATTTTTTGGCATTAATGGAGTAGACCCACAAAATACTAAAATTTTTTTAGATAATATAGATGTTACTAATCAATCATATATTTCTTCAGATATAGGAACATACGTTGCTCCAATATTAAGTCCAGGTTTACATACTGTTGAGGTTATAATAAAAAATAAATATGGTTATGATTTAGAACCAACTATATGGTCATTTTCAGTTGGAAGTGGATCATCTACATTAGTTAATGCAATTGATGAATTTAAATTTTCGGGAAAATTACGGAATGATAATTCTTTAAATAATGTCCAAGGTATAAATTTGAAATTAGGAGAAACTGTAGGAAGATTTAATGGAGGTTGGGAATGGTTAGAATTTGATGGTCTAATAAAAATATCCTCGCAAGAATCTCCATATTTACAACCTAAAAATAGAATTTCATTTTCTCTTAAATCAAATGACTTCATAACAATAAAATTTGGAGATTTCAACCCATCATTATCTCCTTATTTAATACAAGGAAAAAGAGTTAGAGGAGTTGAAACTGATATTAACTTAAGATGGGGTAGGCTTCAAACAGTAATCGGTGAATTAGAGAGATCAATTCAAGGTTATGATTTTAAAGACAGGTCACATTCAATCTATGATATTCAAGTTGATTCACTAGGATTACCAATTTATTTTCTTGATAGAAAGGGTTATTCATTCTCAAGAAAATATACAGCAGCAAAGTTAACAATAAATTTATTTAATAAATTTAAATTCAGTCTTTTTGGTCAAAAAGCAATTGATGATATGAATTCTGTAAATAATAAATTGAATTCAGCAAATTTTACAGTTCCAGACTGGAATAATTATATTTCAATTCCTGGTATAGAATCGGGAGTTTATTCATTTGCTGAGTTTGAAAAAGCTTTAATTGGAAAAGGAAATTACAATTTAAAATCAAAAAACTTAGAAGGCGAATCGCCTATGGATAATATAGTATCTGGTTTTAATTTAAGTTTGAATTTAGACGACAATAAATTAATAATGGAAACATCATGGGCTATAAGTTTTTTAAATAGAAATATTTGGGATGGAACAATGAATATTGCGGATTTTGATACTGCTTTAGATGAAAATCTTGATAATTATATAGGCAGAACATATGATGAAAATGGAAAAGTTATTTCTTCTGGTTTTTCTACAAAAATCATTCCTGATCTTACATCAATCGAAGATATTTTAGTTGTAAATTTATATTTATCACCTTTAGTTCCAATAGATATTCAAAGTCTTGAAGATTCTAAAATTGCAAGTTTTATGAATATGCCATCATCTGCATATAATTTTAAAATTAGAACTTTTTATTATGGAAATTTATTTGAGATAAAATATTCACAAGTTGGTCCTCAATTTAATTCATTAGCAAACCCATATTTATCAAATAATATTAGAGAATTTGTAGTTAGTGATAGAATAAGATTTTTTGATAATAAATTATCTTTTGGTTTTGATTATAAAAGTAGAGATAATAAAATTTTGAGATCTCTAATAAATCCAAATAAACAAAAATCTACATCTTCTAATATTTCTTTTTCTCCAGGCCCTGGAATGCCTTCATTTACAACTAATTTTCAAACATTGTTAAGAACTAATGAAAAAATTGAATTAGATACATTAATATATACTTCTGCAACTGAAAAAGATTCGATTGTTTTAAAAGATAATAGAGAAAATACTAAATCAAGAAATCAATTTGGATCTATTTCAATACCAATAAATAATAATTTTCAAAATTTTAATATATTAATTTCATATAATTCTATAAATGTTGAAGATCAGTTAAGATTAGAAAGAGATGAAAATTATATTCAAAAGGCAACAAGTTCAGAAGCATTTTCATTAATTATGTCCTCTAAGTTTTCAAATCAGTTAAGTGCCAATTTCAACTTTTCATCCTATAAAGTAACTATTCCAATGTTTATTAATACAAAAATGGAAATAGCAGAAAATTTATTAAAAACTATTGCATTAAATGGGTCTTATTTATTATTTGATAATAATTTAAAATTAAACGGAGGGGTTTCAGTTTTGAATGGCTCTGGTTTATCTAGTTTTAATTTTTTAGGGTTAAATTCTGGATTTGAACTTAAATTTATTAATTCATTATCATTAAGAACGGTTTTTGATACAAAAATAAAATCAACTAACTCTTCAGTTGAATTAAATTCGTTTTCATTGAGGTTCTCAGTTAATTATTTATTTTAATTGGTTTGTAAAGTATGAAAAAAATAATTGAATTGTTTAATAAACATCTAATTGGTTTAACTATAACATCATTATCTATTTTATTTGTTCTGTTATTACATAGGTCTGGAGTTTTTGAATATTTTGAATTAAAAGTAATAGATATAGGTTTTAAAACTAGAGGTCCAATTTCAGGATGGGCTGCAAGAAATGAAATTCCTAAAGACAGTTTGGAAGTTGTCATAGTTGATGTAGATGATGAGAGTTATAGATTGGTTCCATATACTTGGCCATATCCTAGAGAAGTTTGGGGTTCAGTTGTAGATAATTTATCTAATGCAGGAGCTAAAGTAATTGTCTTTGACATTCAATTTGACTCTCCAGATAGACAATCAGAGTATCTTAAAGAAATAAGGAAAAATTTAAATGAAAGAGGTTTTTCAGACTTAGTTCCAGATCACGGAGATAGTATATTTGCTAATTCAATTATAAATGCAAAAAATAATGGAACATCAGTTATTTTAGCTTCAAAATTAGTGCAAGAAGCGACAAGACAACCCCCTCAATATATACAACTCCCAAATAAAATTTTACAAAATTCTGAACCTGATTATGGATTGGTAAATGAGCAAGCAGATAGAGATGGTTTTTCTAGACAATATTACACATTTTTTACTCTAGATCAAAATCCTGGAGTATGGTACCCCAGTTTAGGTATTAAAGCCATTCAAAGATATTTAGATTTTCCAGATTCTACTTTACCTAGATTTAATGATAATTATACTAATTTAAAATATGGGCCTTTACAAATCCCTTTTTTTAGTTCGGATGCAAGATTTTTGGTTAATATATATGGACCACCATCTGGTTACAATATTATAGATAATGAAGCATGGAAAACATTTAATAGATATCCTTTATCAAACGTAATTGATGTGTTTGATGTTGATTTAAATGATTTAGATGAGGACACAGATTGGATGGAAAATTTTCTTCCTGGTGAAATTCCTCAGTGGATAAACGATATAGATGATCCTTCGATTGATAAAAATCAATTGATGAGTGAATTGGGAATCGGATTAGATTTTGATATAACTCAATCACCATTTTATAATAAGATTGTTTTGATAGGTGTATCAGTTGAAGTTTTACATGATTTTAAAAGAACTTCTTTTTTTTCATTTGCAAGGCATCAATGGCAAATGCCAGGAGTCGAATATCATGCAAATGCAATTCAAACCATGTTAGATGGTAACTATATTAAAATTTTTGGAGGTGATATTAATTGGAGTTCTGTTTCATGGTTTAAACATTTTTTATTGATATCTTTTCTTTCTTTGGTTGCATATATTTTTATTTCATCACTAAGCCCTCTTTTAGCTGGAATATTTATTTTGATGGAAATTTTGATATTTTATAGTATTGCTGTTGGAGCATTTACTAATGATTATTTTTGGATACTTAAAATATTAACTAATAGTTGGAGTAAAATTAATACTCCTGGAATAAATGATTCATATGTTATACCTGTAATACCTTCAATTATAGGTGTTTTTATAACTTATACAAGTAATGTTTTATATAGAATTGCAATTGAACAAAAAGATAAAAGATTTTTAAAAAATACATTTGGTACTTATGTATCTCCTCAATTAATTGATCGAATGTATGACTCAAAACAAGAACCTAAGCTTGGTGGGGAAGCTGGATATCACACTGCTTTTTTTTCAGACATACAAAGTTTTTCTTCTTTTTCAGAAGTATTAGAACCTGAGAAAATGGTTTCTTTGATGAATGAATATTTAACTGAAATGACAGATATTTTATTAGAAAACAGAGGAACATTAGATAAATATATTGGTGATGCAATTGTTGCTTTTTACGGTGCACCAGTTAAAGTAAGAAACCATGAATATTTAGCTTGTAAAACAGCCCTTGATATGGAATCCCATTTAAATGATTTAAGAAAAAAATGGTCAAAAGATAATACCTGGCCTGATATTGTTAAAAATATTAGACATAGAGTAGGGTTGAATTCTGGAGATATGGTTACTGGAAATATGGGATCAAATATGCGAATGAATTATACAATGATGGGCGATACTGTAAATATTGCTGCGAGATTAGAGGCATCTGCTAAACAATACGGAGTTTACATTCAGGTAGCAGAAAATACTTATAATGCAGTTTCTAATGATTTTGAATGGAGATTTTTAGACAACGTAAAAGTTAAAGGAAAATCTAAACCAGTTCGAGTATTTGAGTTGCTTTCTCATAAAGGAAAATTAGGTTCAAGAAATAAAAGTTTATTGTCTTCTTTTTCTTTTGGAATCGAAAATTACAAAAAGCAAAAATGGAAGTTAGCACTTAAAGACTTTGAAGATTCTCAAAAATTTGAAGACATGTTTATTAGTAGATCAACTAATCCAAGCCTAATTTATATTGAAAGGTGTAAGTATTTTATTGAAAACCCACCTAATAAAGATTGGGATGGAATTTGGACATTAAATAAAAAATGACGAATTTAGAAAAAAACCGTGCATCTATATTATGGATTGATGATGAAATTGAATTATTAAAACCACATATTTTCTACTTAAAAGAAAAAGGTTATAAGGTATTTACAAATACTAACGGTATAGATGCAATAAAATCAATTCATAAAAGAAATTTCGATTTAATTCTTTTAGATCAAGTAATGCCTGGAATAGATGGATTGAATTTATTAAAAGAAATAAAGACTCTTAAACCTCACATTCCTGTTATTATGATTACTAAAAATGAAGAAGAATGGTTGATGGATGAAATAATATCTGAAAAAACTGCAGGTTATTTGACAAAACCTGTTAATCCCAGCCAAATATTTTCAGAATGCAAAAAAATTCTTGAGGAAGATTATTTATTTGAAAATAAGAAAACAAATTTATACTTAAAAAATATTAATCAATTAAATCTAATGATTAACAATGCATCAAATATTTTTGATTGGTGGAATATATATAAGGAATTGGTTGAATGGAATCTCGTTTTAGATAATTCTTCAGATAAAAATTTATTAAATCCTCTTTATAATCAATTTCAAATTGCTAATAATAATTTTAACAATTTTTACATTAATAATTTTCCTGATTGGATTGCATCAGATGAAGATAAAAGACCTCTAATGTCAATGGATATAATAAAAAAAAAAATTTTTCCTGAGATAAATGATTCAAAGAAAATACTTTTTATAATAATTGATTGTTTAAGATTAGATCAAGCCTTAACACTTATAGAACCTTTTCAAAAATATTTTGATATTGATTTAAGTTATCACTTGTCATTGATTCCCTCTGCAACACCATTTTCAAGAAATGCTATTTTTAGTGGAAATAATTTATTTGAAATTCAAAAAAATGATAAAGAAAATTGGAATAAAATTATTGATTTAAATTCTACTATGAATGTTTCAGAGGACGAATTATTAAAAAAAAATTTAGAAAAATTATTAAAAAATAAAATTAATCATAAATATTTTAAAATTAATTTTTCTGATCAAGGAAACAAGTTTCATTCACATTTAAAAGAATATAAAAATATTGATTTAATTTCTTTAGTTATTAATTTTATAGATTTAATAACTCATCATAGAGATGATTCAAAAATAATTCAAGATATTATATCAGATGAAAGTTCTTATAGGTCAATTGTAAAAACTTGGTTTGATAATTCTTGGATCCCAAATACTATAAAATTAGCAGGAGAAATGGGTTATAAAATTTTTCTTACTACTGACCATGGTAGTGTTAAGGTAAATAAAGGGGTGAAAATTGGTGGTGATAAACAAACTTCTTCAGGCATTAGATTTAAATATGGTAATAATCTTAATTGTGGACAGAACGAAGGTCTGACAATAAAAAACCCTGAAGATTATGGCTTACCATATTTTACAAAAAATACTAATTATATTATTGCTAAAAATCAGAACTTTTTTGTTTATAAAACTGATTATAATAATTATGTAAATAAGTTAAAAAATACGTTCCAGCATGGCGGAATATCAATGGAGGAATTATTAATTCCTTTAATTAAATTAACTCACAGGTAATAATGAAAGAAACATTTATAAGTCACTCGGAAAACGAAACTTTTTCTTATGGCAAGGATTTATCTTTAAAACTAGTTCCTGGTGATATAATTGCTTTGGTAGGAAATCTTGCTGCTGGTAAAACAGTTTTTACTAAGGGTATTGCAAATGGTATTGGAGTTAAGGAAGTGGTGAATTCTCCAACTTTTAAATTAATCGGAGAATATAATTCGAAACCTCCTTTATTTCATTTTGATTTTTATCGAATCAAATCTCCTAAAGAGATAATAGACTTTGGAATTGAACATTATTATTCAGCTAATGGAATTTGTATTATTGAATGGGCTGATTTATTTCCAAATTTAATTCCAAAAAATTCTAAATGGTTTTTTTTTGAAATTGATTCAAATGATAATAGAAAAATAATTTATAGAAAAGACTTTGTTAATTGAAAATTATAGCTATAGAAACCGCAACGGAGATATGTGGTGTTTCCATAATTGAAAACAATGAAATTATAGGAATAGAAGAACAGATTTTATTTCGAGATCATGCTGAAAAACTTCCGCTTTTAACTCAAAAAATATTAAAAAAATATAATTTAAAAATTAAAGACTTTAATGGAGTTGCTGTTTCAACTGGACCAGGATCATTTACTGGATTAAGAATTGGATTGAGTTTTGCTAAAGCTCTCGCTTTTTCAAACGATATAAATTTAATTCCAATACCAACTTTGTATTCAATGGTAAATAATTTAGATCTCAAGAATGCAAAAGTAAAAATTTTATTATATTCACATTCTAATAATAT
>CENP01062010.1_pt1 | contig 10125 bp, 7 predicted proteins | sample 361281 | NCBI WGS metagenome assembly CENP01 (sample SAMEA2591122, study PRJEB7988) | marine metagenome | biome: marine biome (ENVO:00000447); feature: deep chlorophyll maximum layer (ENVO:xxxxxxxx); material: saline water (ENVO:00002010), including plankton (ENVO:xxxxxxxx) | depth 70 m
AAGGCGTTTTTTAGTGGCCCGAGTTTCATTCGATTTTATAAAAGTTTAAGGCGTCCACTTGTAATCCTTTTTTGCTCCTTGGAGAGTTACGAAGCCATCTTCTATGTCTCTCTCTATAGCCTCTTTTTTTCTGAGCTCAGCTGGCCCATAACCGCCGGCGCCGGAGAGCAAAAAACTTAATATATCGCCCTTACGCAATTCTTCAACGCCTTTTGATGCCAAACGTTTCTTTTCATTTTTCCTTACAAGATATGTTTCTGCGAGGGTGCCTGGTTGACCTCCAAAAACACCGTATGGTTGAAACTTGTGTCTATCGGCCAAATGAGAAAGGGTTGCGGTTGAGTTGAGTATTTCAATTTCTTTTTTCAGTCCGCAACCCCCTCTCCATTGTCCAGCGCCTCCAGTATCTGGAAGAAGTTCTAAACATTTTATTCGTATAGGGTTATGTGTTTCATGAACCTCAACCGGTATGTTGGTGCAGTTCATAACAGGGGTGAGAGCCTCTGGTCCATCCTCTCCATAGCGCCCCCCATAACCCGCCAAAGATAAATCATACATAACAAAAGGTTTTGAGGTTCTATCGTCAATTCCACCAATATTTGGATTTGACCAATGAGAAAACGCTCCCATAGCTTTTTGAGGTAATGCCTTTGCCATCGCTCCGTTGATGGTATCAAAAATACGTATTTGGAGTATAGCTCTTCCGCCAGAGGGCGCTGGAAATTTTGGATTGAAAAAACTACCTTCTCGAGCCTTAATTATTATTGGCCGCATCGCCCCTTCTGTTTGTGGTTGGGTTGCATTGCAAAAAACTTTGATCGCGAATAAGGCGTAGGCTTTTGTATAATTTATATAAGAATTTATGGCGGCGGGAACAGCGTCAGAAGATCGAGAAAAATCTAATTCGACGTCTCCATCTCCGCTAAAGGTTATGTCGACTGCCATCTTTATGGGCTGTGTGCCTGGGCCATAGTCATCTAAATAATCTTCGAAACTGTAAATCCCCGCTGGCACTCTTGATAAAGCCTCTCGCATGGCTTGTTCTGAACGGTTCAAAATAAGTTCATAAGCTGCCTCTAATGTATCGGTTCCATAATCTCGAAATAATGCTTGTAACCTTTCAGCTGCAGTTAGATTGGCCGTGTGTTGTGCCAGTAAATCGCCTCTTACCTTATCAGGCATTCGAACGTTTCCAAGAATTATGCGCATAATATCTTCTTCGATATCACCGCCTCGCACCAAACGAACAGGCAATAGTCTTAAACCTTCTTGAAAGGATTCTGTAACCCCATGCACTTTTTGAGAACCTGGTGCTGCGCCACCCATATCTACCTGATGAGCAGAACAAGCTACAAAACCGACTAATTGTGTTTCGACAAATACAGGCATGATTTGGAAGGTGTCAGGGAAATGGCCAGAACCCATGAAAGAGTCATTTAATAAAATCGAGTCTCCGGGTTTAAGTGACTCAGCTGGAAAATAGTTCAATGCATGTTTTACGCATGTTGGCATTGCTCCAAGATGGCCGGGGCTAAAATTCCCCTGCGCCACCATTAAGGCATCTCTATTAAAAAGTGCGGTTGAGAAATCGTCGCCTTCACGCACTCCCTCAGAAAACGCGGTATGACGTAAGGTCGTTCCTAATTCATCGGCAATTGACAGCATTGTATTCCAAATAACTGTTAAGGTTATGGGATCAATCTGCTTTTGCTCAGTCATTTTCAATCCTTTGTGAGTTCTTTTTGAGTTACTTCGATAACCAAATGACCTTGTTCATGTATTCTTACTTTGTCGCCAGGCAAAATAAGTGTGGTGCTATCGGGATCTTCTATAACAGCGGGTCCCATTACTATGTCCTGGGCTGATATTGACCGACGATCAATGATCGCTGTTTCGACAAAGCCGTCTACTTCAGGAAACCAGACTTGTCGCACGGTTTTTTCACGAGATTGCCCGGAAAGTAATGAATTATATATTGAATTTTTAGCTCGTTCTCCTTGAATTGTAGCCACTAGAGACCAATCCACTACTTCTACAAAGGCGTCTTTGTCTAGAAATTTATGTTTTTTTGAATAAGCCGAATTAAAAGCGTTTATAATAGCGTCTGTGTATTTCTCGTCTATTATCCCAGATGGGAGATTAACCAAAACTTCAAATCCCTGCCCAACATACCTCATATATGCATACCGAGACCACTTGATGACACCCGCAACCGCTAGCCGCTGAATATCTTCATTAGCTCTTTGTTCAAGTGAATTGAAGATAGACCGAATTGTGCTTGAGGCTTCTGAGGACACCTTTAACACATGTGTTGTGGATACATCTATTCTTGGTTCCGCTTCTAGTAATCCTATCGCGGACCCAACCCCAGCCCCAGCCGGAATAACGACTTTTGGTATTCCAATCCCGCGAGAGAGACGGGAGGCGTGAAGAGGTCCTGCTCCACCGAATGCTACCATCGCATACGCTCTCGGATCGCGACCACGTTCTACCGAGACAATACGTAAAGCGTTTTCCATATTATTGGTGGCAACCATGTGAATACCCCAAGCGGCCTGCTCTAAAGTCAATCCTAAGGGCTTAGCAATATTTTCATGGATTCCTGCGCGTGCAGCCTCGATGTTGAGCTGCATCTCCCCTGCGTTGAACCAATCACCTGAGATATACCCTAGGACAACGTTTGCATCAGTAATCGTTGGTTGGGTCCCTCCCTTACCGTAACAAATTGGCCCCGGATCGGCTCCTGCGCTCTCGGGCCCTATAGCTATCAAGCCAAACTCGATTTTTGCAATTGATCCACCACCTGCTCCTATTTCAAGTAGTTCTACCGCGGGAACATTGATCGGCAATCCGCTGCCTTTTCTGTACCGGATATGGCCCACTTCAAATGTTGGGGTAATCGCTGGTGTGCCATCGTCTACTGCTCCAAGTTTTGCCGTAGTTCCTCCCATATCAAAAGTAATTACATGTCTTTCACCGATATTTTTTCCAACAATCCCTCCCATTAATACGCCGGCTGCAGGACCGGATTCGATAATCCGAATAGGATAGTCTCTGGCAATTTTAGAGGAAACTAACCCCCCACTGGATTGCATAACAAAAAGGTCGTTTTTAAAGTTTTGTTCTGCCAACGCAGTCTCAAGCGTCGAAATGTAACGATCTACGATTGGTTTAACATAAGCGTTAGCGGCGGTTGTATTGGTTCGCTCGTATTCGCGAAATTTAGGTGAAATTTCGGACGATATTGAAACCGATAGATTAGGTGCTTTTTCTGAGATCCTATCGCGAATGAGTCTTTCATTTTTTGGATTGGCGTAGGAATGAATCAAGGAAACGGCTATAGCTTCAAGGTTTGAGGATAGCATTTTGCCTATAGCCTTATCTACGGACGCTATATCTAAGGGATTGGAAATCGAACCATCGAAATCAGTCCTTTCAACAACCTCGGTTATGTGTCTACGTTGAATGAGGGGTTCAGGTTTGTTGATGTGGAGATCATAGGTTTCATATCTCTTTTGCCGCCCAATGATTAAAATATCTCTAAACCCTTGAGTTGTTATCAGACCGGTGGCCGCTCCTTTCCGTTCTAAGATGGCATTGGTTGCGATCGTTGTGGCGTGTAATAAGGCGTTTACAGAGGTGTTTTCAAGTCGGGCTTCACCTAGTAATTTTTGCAGCCCATCTAGAACGGCATCTCCGGGATCAGAGGGAGTGCTTGGCAGCTTAAGAAAATAGGCAAAGCCCTTAATGTCATCTTGTAAAACAAAGTCGGTAAATGTGCCTCCAATATCAAATGCTACTCTGATCATTTAAAACGTCCCGCGTTGGTGCAAATAACGGTAAAATGAGTTATATTATGCGTTCTAAATTTTACCAAATATAATTCAATCTCCAAAACAACTTACTTAAATTATTTGAGACTTCTATTCTTCAGAGTCTATCATCCGCAATAATATCAATAACGGAAATGGACGTTGACCATATAAAGATCCAGATGACTAGGCCGTTTTTTATGAAAAAAAAAGATAGGTCATTGCTCGGGCTTAATCCACTGGTGGATTATTATGAAAAATTTCAGCTAACATCTGGAATACAGAGACTCTTTAAATGATGTAAGGTAGATAGGACTGTATCACATAACTATTTTGATAATTTCAACTGTTAAGGTAATTATACAGAAAAAAGTATTTTATCATACATAGAAAATATGGAGTGCCGTGTGGGAAAAAAACATAACCTTAAAGGATTAAAAGAACGACTTGATGGCAAAGAAATAATTGTTGCCCCAGGAATTTATGATGCTCTTTCAGGCCTTTTTGTGCAACAGGCGGGTTTTGAAACTGTCTATCTGTCAGGCGCTTCACTCGCTTATACAAGATATGGGCGACCAGATATTGGTTTGATTGGTATGAGAGAGGTTGCGGACGCGGTCACAGCTATAAGGGAGCGTATCGATGTAGATATGATAGTTGATGGCGATACAGGATACGGTAATGCATTGAATGTGATTAGAACGATAAAAGAATTTGAGAGAGCAGGGGCTTCAGCTATTCAGTTAGAGGACCAGAGTCTCCCAAAACGGTGCGGTCATTTGACTGGTAAATCGTTAGTTTCGTCAAGTGAAATGGTGGGCAAATTAAAGGCAGCTGTTGACACTCGGAGGAGCGAAGAAACGCTCATAATCGCTCGTACGGATGCGATCGCTGTTGAAGGGTTTCAATCTGCTCTGGATCGGGCTGAGGAATACAGTGAGGCAGGAGCGGATATTCTCTTTATAGAAGCACCCGAAAATAGAGATCAAATGATTAAAATGAACTCACAATTCAAAGATAGAGCACCTTTATTAGCTAACATGGTAGAGGGTGGGAAAACTCCAGTGTCAGGGGCTGATGATTTAGCGTCACTAGGGTATTCGATAGTAATATTCCCAGGTGGAACTGTCCGGGCTATTTCTTTTGTGATGCAAGAATACATGGCGAATTTAAAAGAGACAGGTTCGACGGCCAATTGGAAGAACCGAATGTTTGACTTTACAGAATTTAATTCTCTTATTGGAACACCAGAGATGCTGGCCTTAGGAGAGCAGTACGCCGATCAAAGAGATAGCAACATTGATTGATCCTGTAACGCTTGCAGTTTTAAATGGTCGTCTAGAACAGATCGCCGATGAAATGGACGCTACTTTATTTCGGAGTGCTTTTAATCCTATTATCGCAGAAGCGCATGACGCTAGTCATGGATTATATGACGGAAAAACCGGTGAAACTTTAGTTCAAGGTAAATCGGGCCTTCCCATTTTTGTTGGTGCAATGTCTTTTGCAGTAAAAGCAGTTATTGAGAAAGCTGAAAAAGACTCTGATATGTGCGAGGGGGATGTTTATATCTTCAACGACCCATACGATGGAGGAACTCATTTATCGGACTTTCGTTTGGTAAAACCTATATACCGAAACGGAAGTGTGTTCTGCTTCATAGCTTCTGTAGGTCACTATCATGACGTCGGTGGAAATGTCCCGGGTAACTACAATCCAGCGGCTACGGAGAGTTTTCAGGAAGGTGTTTTGATTCCACCTGTCAAATTGTATGAAAAAGGAAAGTTGCGTCAGGATATAATTGATATAATGCTCGCGAATTCAAGACTTCCTGGAAGTTTATATGGAGATTTAAACGGTCAGATAAACGCCCTAGAGTTAGGATTAAACCGGATTAACGAACTTTTAGATGAATACGGTGACGATGTCGTTTTAAACGCAATGTCTGAACTACGACGACGAGCGAATAAATTGATGCAATCTTACATTGGGGAATTACCAGATGGTGCATACGAGGCGGTCGATTGGCTGGATAATGATGGTATCATTGACAAACCATTAAAATTGGAGTTGAAAATTCGCATAGCTGGAAATCAGATGACGCTGGATTTCAGTGATTCATCTCCTGCGTGCCTTGGTCCTGTGAATATATCGAGGTCAACAACTATTGCCGCGTGCTATGTTGCCATGAAACACGTGTTTCCTGAGGTGCCAGCTAATTCTGGAGTGCTTGACTCAATCGAATTTATCATTCCAGAAGAGTCTATATTATCGGTAAAAGCGCCACGACCAGTAGGTGGCTATACGGAAACAATTTTAAGGCTTATTGATCTTGTTTTTCAAGCGATGGCTGAAGCCGCGCCAGAACTCACAAATGGTTGCGCATATGGAACTATAAATGCATTGTCATTGGCGGGCTATAGAGAAGATGGCCGACGTTGGGTGATGTTTTCATTTTTTGGCGGAGGTCATGGAGGTCATCCAAAGGGCGACGGATTGAGCCATGGTAATGCGCCCATTTCAACAGCAACTATTCCCCCGTTAGAAATCCTGGAGGCAGCCTATCCGGTCATGTTTCGGCAATGGGCTTTGAGAGCAGATAGTGGTGGTGCGGGTAAAAACCGGGGCGGGTTGGGCGCTGTCTATGAAATTGAACTACTTGAAAAATCGGCAGAAGGTTTCATTTTCGGTGAACGCGCAAAACACGCTCCCCCTGGTGTCCTGGGGGGCAAGTCAGCGGCTCTAAATGAATTTTATTTTGAACAAAGTGAGGGCGATTTTACTCCTCCTATGGGATCGAAAATGGTTGGAATACAGTTGATGAATGGGCAAGCTGTCAGGCTAGAGAGCCCCGGTGGAGGGGGGTATGGCGACCCTTTACTGAGGTCTATAGACGCCGTAACTGAAGATATTCGACTTGGATATATAAGTCCTGAAAATGCTTCGTCAGAATACGGCGTGGAATTGGGGCCCGATGGAGAAATTGACGTTCTCGCCACACAAGGCAAACGAAATAGAACTATAAAAGTTGATAAAATGTCATGAGTAAAAACCTTATTGTCGGCGTTGACGTTGGGGGTACTTTTACCGACGTTTTTATATTGGATGAGACTGGTAGTTCGGTTTCTGTAGCTAAAGTTCCAACTACGCCTAAAGATCAATCAATAGGATTTCTTAATGGTATCCTGAGCCAGATAGATGAACTATCGAATGTTGCTACAATTATTCATGGAACAACTGTTGCTACCAATGCTTTATTGGAGCGGAAGGGCTCAAAAACTGGCGTAATAACATCTAAGGGTTTCAAAGATGTTCTTGAAATGCGTCGGAGAGATCGACCTAATACCTGGGGCTTATGGGGTGAGTTCAAACCCGTAGTTCCTAGAGATTTGCGATTAGAGGTTAGAGAGCGGGTACTGGCAAACGGTACAGTTAGAGAATTTGTAGATATTGATGAGATAAAAGAATCAGCAAGAAAATTATTGGAGGAGGGTTGTGAAGCTCTATCTGTAATATTCATTAATTCCTACGCAAATGACGAAAATGAAAAGATTGCTAAAGGTGCTATTCAAGATATTTGGCCGAATGAACACATCACTGTATCAAGCGAAATTTTACCAGAGATACGGGAATTTGAGAGGGCGTCTACATCCACATTAAACGCGGTCTTACAACCCGTTTTGAGTCATTATCTTGGAGCTTTGGAAGAAACACTCACCAAAAAAGGTTTTTTGGGGCAAGCATTGATAGTACAATCAAATGGCGGTGTTATGTCTATAGAGAATGCAAAAGCGCTACCGATAAAAACCGCCTTATCAGGACCTGCTGCAGGGGTCATAGCTGCATCATATATTGGGGTGAACGCCGGTTATCCAAACATTGTTAGCTGTGATATGGGAGGAACAAGCTTTGATGTTTCTCTGATATCAGGCGGTCAGAGTAAACTCGCAGCGCAGACATCGATTGATTTTGGCATGGTGGTACGATCGCCCATGGTGGAGATCATTACTATTGGCGCAGGTGGTGGGTCAATTGCCAAAGTCGACGCTGGCGGTCTGCTGCAAGTTGGACCGGAATCGGCCGGCTCAGACCCTGGACCGGTTTGTTATGGTTTGGGAACAAAAACGCCTACCGTGACAGACGCAAATGTCGTTCTGGGTAGGATTAATCCAGAAAGTCCAATCGGTGGGAGATTAGAACGGTTGGATGTTGATGCTGCTCGTGATTCGATCAATTTGCACGTAGCCAAGCCTCTGGGAATAGAAGTAATGGATGCGGCGGAAGCAATATTGAAAGTTGCTAATGCAAAAATGGCAAGTGCAATAAGACTTGTGTCGGTCGAGCGCGGGCATGATCCAAGTATATTCGCTGCGATGCCTTTTGGCGGTGGTGGAGCCTTGCATGCAGGCGCTCTAATCCGCGAGGTCGGTTTGTCTTGTGCTTTGGTGCCTCGCTTTCCCGGAATAACTAGTGCCCTTGGCTGTGTAATCGCTGATATGAGGCATGATCAGGTTCAAACTATTAACAAAACATTGGATGATCTAGATATAATTTTATTGGATGAAGAAATAGTTCGAAGAAGATCTGAAGGTCATGCTGTTCTCGACAACGCAGGTGGGATTTTTGACACTCGTGCAGATCAAATTGAACTTGATATGCTCTATGTAGGTCAAACCCATACTATATCGGTTGTTTTGCCAGTATCAATTAAAAATGGGACTTGCAATGTTACTAAAAAAGTTATTCAGAAGGCTTTTGATGAAAGTTATAAGCTGCAGTTTGGGCGCTTATTAGATGGGTTAGGAATAAAAATAATGAACGTAAGAGTTGCAGTAATAGGAGAGCGTCCACGTTTTGATTTATCCGTTTTGGCTCCCTCAAAAAATGCAAAGATTGAAAATGCCATAAAAGAAAAGCGACAGGTATACATAAATGAAAATTGGGTAGACGTAACTATATATAACAGGCTTGATTTGCCAGTTGCGGCTTCAATTGACGGGCCTGCTATTCTTGAGCAAGCAGACACTACAATATTTTTGGAGCATGATGCGACTGGGGTGGTTGATAAATTTGGAAATTTTCGAATAGAGATGAAATCATGAGTATAGAGTTAAAGACTTTAAACCTGGCAAGAACAGCTCTGATTTTATGTGATCTTCAAAATGACTTTTTACATCCAGAAGGAGCGTATGGAAGAAGTGGTGTTACATCGCCAGAAATAGCGGCAGTTCCCGGTCGTATGAAGGGTGTAATTAAGGCTATGCGTAAGGTGGGATGTTCGATTGTTTCGACTCATTTTACGCTTGTTCCTGGACGCGATGGGCAACCATTGATCTCGGATCATCTCAGGACTGTGAGACCGTTTTTGGCAAAAGGTGATTTTAAGTCGGGGGGGTGGGGGCACGACCTTTTTGATCCCTTGGAACCAAGTGATGAAAAAATAGAAAAGGTAGCATTTTCAGCGTTTTATATGAGTAGATTAGAGTGGTATCTCAGAAAAGTGAACGTGGATACTTTAATTTTTTCAGGCATTGTCACGAATGGTGGCGTGGCGTCGACTTTAAGGGACGCACATGTAAGAGATTTCTCTACAATCTTGCTGGCAGATGGATGTGCTGCATTTGATATTCACACACATGATACAGCAATAAAAGCCTTAGAACCGGTTACTACAGTAACCACTTGTGACGAGTTTATCTCAGGTATAACAAAATGAACCATGTTATAAGAGGATGTGATGGCCAATTTGACATAAGTATACCGGTAGTTGTGATTGGAGCAGGAGCGGCTGGTTTAATAGCTGGTTTGGCCGCGCATGACAACGGCGCACAGGTGTTAATATTAGAGAGGGATGCAAATCCAAGTGGTTCAACTGCTTTGTCCTCAGGCCTGATCCCCGCATGCAATACGCGTTGGCAAATCGCATCCAAGGTTATTGATAATGTAGAAATTTTTTCCCAGGATATTAAACGTAAAAATAAAGGGCAGGCGGATGAGCGTTTAGTTGACAGATCATGTCTGGTATCGGGGGAGGTGCTACATTGGCTAGCCGATAATCATCGACAAAACTTTGACCTGATAGAAGGTTTTTTATACCCGGGCCATAGTGTGCACCGGATGCATTGTCTGACCTAGTTTAAACAATATCAGACACTTAGCTATTTTCCCGTTAATTCTGGTAATACACTGATAACACGCTTCACCACAAGATTCTAGAGAAAAACGACATAAACCGAATATACGGACAAAATAAAACCCCCGATTAAGGGGGCTTTAGTTTGGCGAGAGGGGGTGTTTCCCTTATGCAATAGAT
>CENP01032661.1_pt1 | contig 10118 bp, 10 predicted proteins | sample 361281 | NCBI WGS metagenome assembly CENP01 (sample SAMEA2591122, study PRJEB7988) | marine metagenome | biome: marine biome (ENVO:00000447); feature: deep chlorophyll maximum layer (ENVO:xxxxxxxx); material: saline water (ENVO:00002010), including plankton (ENVO:xxxxxxxx) | depth 70 m
TCACCAAAGGAAAACTGGATGAATGACCCTAATGGAATGTTTTATTACAAAGGGAAATATCACCTTTACTTCCAGCATAACCCAAATGCAAACGTCTGGGGACCCATGCACTGGGGTCATGCTATAAGTGAGGATTTAATTTCATGGCAACAGCAACCCATAGCACTTTTCCCAGATGATCTTGGAACAATTTTTTCAGGTAGTGCAGTTGTTGATCTTGAAAATACTTCAGGTTTTGGCACAAAAGAAAACCCACCAATAGTTGCTATTTATACAAATCATAATTCGAGAGAAGAAAAAAAGGCATCTAAAAAATTTCAAAATCAAAGTATTGCATTTTCTTTAGATGAAGGGCAAACCTGGACTAAATACCATCTAAATCCTGTGATAGAAAACACAGGAATGATCAATTTTCGTGATCCCAAAGTCTTTTGGTATGAAATGCAAAATAAGTGGGTACTTACTTTAGCAGCTGGTCAGCAGACCCAATTTTATGAATCTAAAGATTTAAAAAATTGGAGCTATTTATCATCTTTTGGACAAGGGATAGGAAACCATAAAGGAGTTTGGGAGTGTCCAGATTTTTTTGAGCTTCCAGTTGAAGGTTCAAAAGAGACTAAGTGGGTTCATTTAGTTAGCATTAATCCGGGGGGACCAAATGGAGGAAGTGCAACACAATATTTTGTTGGTGACTTTGATGGGAAAAACTTTTTTATTGATCCCTATTTTGAAAAACAAATGAAACTCAATCACAATTTTTGGACTGATTTCGGGAAAGATAATTATGCTGGGGTTACATATTCTAATTGGAAAAGTGAAAAAAAAGGAGTGCTATTTCAGGGCTGGATGTCTAACTGGCAATACGCAGGGGTTGTTCCCACAACAACTTGGAGAAGTGCGATGACGCTTCCAAGAGAGCTCGAATTATTCAAAACAAAAAAAGGGCTTTATCGTCTGCGATCAAAAAACATTAACTCTTTTGAAAAATATACAACACAAACTATCGAAAAAGGCAAAATTGATTTAAACGAAAATAATATTCTAATTTCAGAAGGGGAGATTGATTTTTCATCTGCTAAGGTTGAACTCGAGATTCAAGATATGAATGAAACAAAGTATAACTTCCTTCTTTCAAATAAGTATGGAGATTCTTTAAGCTTTGGTTATGACCATAATGAAAAATTATTTTTTGTTGATAGAAGTAGGGTAGGGAATATTAATTTTTCAAAAAACTTTGCGCTAAAACCCTCAATTGCTCCGCGCATAAAAAAAGACGGAAACCTAAAAATGGAATTTATTTTAGATAAGTCCTCAATAGAATTGTTTTATGATGATGGAATTTCAGTAATGACCGAGATTTTCTTTTCTAATTCGCCATATGAAACATTATCTTTAGATTGTTTAGGCTCAGGGTCAAGTTTGAAAAAATTCAAACTCCAAGAAATAAAAACAGAATAAATAATTTTAAGCTGGTTGAATACCATTTTAACTTATGAAGATTACTTTTTATAAAGTACGATTAAAAAAAAGATTTCCTTTAGCAATAAGCAGGGGGGTTCGTTCAGACTCAGAAAACCTTTTCGTTAGATATGAAAAAGAGGGTATTATCGCATGGGGAGAAGCTGCACCTGGAAAGTCAGAAGGAGCTGAAAGTGTAATGAAAGTGAAACAGGCACTTGAAAAATTTATTTCAACAGGGATTAACAATTTCTCTATCCAGGAGCTTTATGATCGTTCAAGAGAGTTGAAAATACCTCCATGCGCCTATGTTGGTTTAGACACTGCACTTTGGGATTGGCAAGCAAAAAAAGAAGGTTTACCATTATATAAACTTTTAGGTTTTCCAAGGCCCAAAACACCCACATCTGTTACTATTGGAATTAATTCCCCTGAGGTAGTTAAAGAACGAATTCCAATACTATTGGAGGGTACAACAGTGAAGTCTTTAAAAATTAAATTGGGATCTGTTGATGGAATCCAAGCCGATAAATCAATGTTTGAGCAGGTAATTAAAAGCACTAAAAATTACAATGTAAAGATTCGTGTAGATGCAAATGGAGGTTGGAATATTGCTGATGCTAAATATATGATGCAATGGCTAGCCGATCGAGGAGTGGATTATGTCGAGCAACCACTTAAAGAAGGAGAAGAGTTTAATCTAGAGGAACTTTATGAAAATAGGCCAGTACCTATTTATCTTGATGAGACCTGTCGTTTTTCAGAAAACATACCTAGTTTTGCTCACTGTGTTGATGGGGTAAATATGAAATTAATGAAGTGTGGGGGTATAACAGAAGCACTCAAAATTATTGAAACTGCGAGAAAATATAAATTAAAAACAATGATTGGTTGTATGAGTGAATCTTCAGTATCAATCGCTGCTGCAGCTGCACTAAGTGGAGGTATTGACCATATCGATCTTGATTCTCATTATAATTTGGCTCCTGATCCTTCTTTTGGAGCACCAATGGTAGATGGAGTTACCTTACCTGCTGATATTCCTGGACATGGAGGTGAATTGAAAAAAGAGTTTTATGCTTAATTCTGATTCAAAAGTTGCTGTCTACATGGAAGGTCACATAGATAGTGACTATGGTAAAATGGGTATGGGTGTTGTTCGTTATTTAAAAAATCCAATAGTGGGAGTTGTTGATAAAGCCTTTGAAGGTAAAGCTATGAAAGAGTTTATTAATATTTCTAGGGACATTAAAATTTATGGGAATCTTCAAGATGTCATTAATCTAGGGGCAGAGGTTTTAATATTGGGTATAGCACCTTCTGGAGGAAGAATTCCAGAGTCTTGGAATCCTATTATTGAAATGGCGCTTGAGGCAGGTTTAAGCATAATTAATGGGCTTCATGATTTGATAAGTCCTAAATGGCAAAAAAAAATCAAAAGTAAAGATCAATGGATATGGGATGTACGGCTACCTCAATTTACTCCCGAAATAGCGACAGGAAAAGCTGCTTCACTTTCTAATAAAAGGGTCCTTTTTATAGGAACCGATATGGCTGTAGGTAAAATGACCTCTGCACTTGAATTTTATGAAGGCTTAAAAAAGAGGAACAAAAATGTCGGTTTTGTTGCAACAGGACAAATTGGAATTACTTTAACAGGTAATGGAATACCACTTGATGCATTTAAGATTGATCATGCATGCGGTGCAGTTGAAAAAGTAGTAGTTGAGCAAGCAGACAAAGAGGTAGTAATTATTGAAGGTCAAGGGTCTATATTGCATCCTGGAAGCTCTGCGACATTACCTCTTATGCGAGGTAGTTGTCCTACCCATTTAGTTCTTTGCTTAAGAGCTGACAAAAAAGTATTGCGCAGTCCAGAGAATATTAAAATTCCTGATTTGAAAAAGTTTATAGCTTTAAATGAGTCCCTTGTATCGGTCTTTGGAGTTTATCCTAATGCGAAAGTTATTGGCATTTGTGCAAATACATCCATGCTTAGCCAAGGGGAAGCAGAATCTTACATAAAGAATTTATCGAAAGAAACAGGTATTCGAGTTACAGACCCAGTTAGATTCGGCGTAAATGAAATTTTGAAAGTCCTTTTAAAAAATTAATACATTTTTTCTCTACTTACTTGTTGTAGAAGTGGTTGTCCTTTTGTAAGGCGGTCATAACAATTTAAGACTTGTTTAACGCTTTCTTCAGGATAGGTAAGACTTGCGATATGGGGGGTGATTTTTACTTTTTTGTGACTCCAAAGCGGACTTGATTTAGGCAGAGGCTCTTGTTCAAAAACGTCAAGGAATGCCCCTGTCAATATACCTTTGTTTAAAGCTTTAATTATATCTTTTTCAACCTGAACATTTCCTCTTGAAACATTAATTAGATATGTAGGAGATTTAAATTTTTCAAAAAGTTTATAGTTTAAAAGGGCATGTGTTTTTGGAGTATACGGTACAGTACACACGAGAACATTAATTTGTTCCAAAAATTCATCTAATTGATCTCCATGATAAGTTTTAAAATCAGCTTTTTTTTGACTATTTGAATATCCAAAAACTGTGAAGCCCATGTGATGAATTTTTTTTGCCGCATCCATACCTAAATGCCCAATTCCTAAAACACCAACTTTTACAGGGCGCTCAATAAACTCAAATTGAGACCAACGCTTTTTGGATTGTGAATCTTGGAATTCGTAAAATGAACGGTGGTAATTTAAAACGGCCATCAAAATGTAATTACTCATCGAAAATGCCATTTGATAATCGATAACTCTGCAAATAGGAATATGCTTTGGAATTGTTTCATCTTTTAAAATATGATCTACACCAGCTCCCATGGCAAAGATCAGTTTCAAATTTTTAAAAGGTTTTAGAGCTCCTTTAGGTTGATTCCATACCATCGCGCAAACTACTTTTTCAGGATGATTCGGTTCTAATCCAATTTCAAGATTTATATTGGGAGCAATTTTTTGAAAATTTTCTTTCCAATTTTTCGTGGGTGTCGCAGGGGCGATGATAGCAAAATGCATAGATTGAAATTTATGTAGCCATTTAAAGATAGTTAGAATTTGTATTTTTAGACAAAACAAATACAAATGCATTCCCTAAGAATAATTCAGCAAATGTTTTTTTTACTATTATTTATATTACATACTGGGTGTGAAAATGAATCAATTACAACTACAGTTGATAATGTTGAAAATATGGAGTTGAATTCTGAAACTGATTTAACCCTTCAACAAATAATTGCTCAAAAGATTTTAGAGAAAACCAACACTATCAGAAACAGTCGAGGACTTTCTGAGCTAACTCAAAATGATGATATGGATCAATTAGCAGAATTACATAGTTTAAATATGATAGAATATAATTTTTTTGATCATGTTGACCACCAAAATAAATCACCTTCTGAACGTGCCGACGATTTAAATTTCGATTGGAGAAGAATAGCTGAAAATATAGGATATGTCCCTTGGTTTGAGAATGTGGTTGGTTGTGGAGACACGAGATCTGCGGAATCAATTTCAGAATGCGTAGTTGAAGGATGGAGAAATTCGCCTGGCCATTACGCAAATATGATTGGAGAATTTGATCAATTAGGTGTTGGAGTTGCGTTTACAAATGATAGTATAGCCTATTTTACTCAAGTTTTTCGTGTGCCCTAATTTATTTGCAATGGTAGTCTGCAGCACGAGTTGCTATTTGATTGTTGGGCTTAATATTCACTTTGTAACCTAGAGAATTTGCCCAACCTTGAGCTGCTGAAATTAATTTGTGAGATTTAAAACTTTCATCACTATTGTAATCCATATCAATCTCTACTTTAAGGGTAATTTTTTGTGTTAACCATTCAGCTAAATCAATACTCAACTCCGCTTCTTTCCAAAGGCGAGTCCACATATCAGTGATCAATTTTCTATTGGATTTATTAAAAATGTAGTGTACACCTCTTGTTCCTAAACGATATGCAATAACGGTTGTGTAATGAGTTTGTTTGTTAATATTTTGTGAATCTGTACCTATATGAATCTCTGCATAAGGATAATTTTTAAGAACTTCAATAGTGTGCTGTACGGGGTCCAATTTATCCCCTTTGATATTTTTGAATAAAAGCATAATAATCAGACTAAATTAAAAATACTATTTTGGTAAATGGTATTAATTTTAAATTTATGACAGTTCTACTTTTTAACTTTTGCAACACTTGTATTTTGTTAGTTTGGGGATCAATTATCATTTTTCCAAATAGTAAAATCTCTAATCATCTTATAACGTATCCATGGGTTCCACTTGTAATTAGCTTTTTTTATACTTATTTCATTTTTATTTCGGGAGGTATTTCAGATGCTGATTTTTCCTCTTTGGAGGGGATAGTTACTCTATTTAGAAACGCTTCACCTGAGTCAGCAGCAGCAGGGTGGCTTCATTATTTAGCTTTTGATTTTTGGGTTGGTTCATGGATTATAAGGCATAGTAAGAGACATAAAATTAAACACTATCTAGTTATCTTACCTCTACTTGCAACTTTTATGTTAGGCCCAATAGGAATCTTAATTTATAGTCTTGTTTTTTTTAGTGGCAAATATTTTAAGCCAGCCAGTTAAAACTAATGTTTTGCTTTAAATCTGGATGAAGTGATTTTGCTACAGGGCAGCTCAGTGCAGCACGCTCTAAAAGTGTTTGAATTTTGCTGTCAAAGGAGCGGTTAATTGTAATTTCAATTTTAATTTCATCAATCCTCCTAGGCTCTGAAGCCATAATTTTGGTAACCTGTGCTTTAGTACCTTTAAGATCAATGTCTAGATCTTTTGCCTTAATTCCCATTATTGTTAAAATGCACGAGGCTAGCGCACTAGCTACTGTATCTGTTGGTGAAAAGGCTTCTCCTTTTCCATTATTATCAATTGGTGCATCCGTTATAAATGAATCTTTTGAGGCTAGATGAATGCTTTTAGTTCTTAGATCACCTTCATATGTTACAAAGCTTGTCATAATTAGAATAATTTTTGATAAACATAATTTCCTGCATACGCTATCATTCCAAGTATTAAAGGATACAAAAAGATTAACCAAATAGCGTCCTTGAATGTTATTTGATACCAATACGACTTATTTTGATATAAACCTTGTAGTAGATCGTACCAGCTTTTGCATTGTATTTTGGAGGCTAACAAGTTTGCTAAAATTGCACCTATTAAAATCATAATTCCAATAAAATAATGGCGTAGCATGTTCAAAAATAAATAACTTTATGATTGATATTTGAATCTTTATTATAAATTCACTTTAAAATAAATTTTTAAAAAATTATTATGAAAAATCTTGTTAGTGCTTTTTTGATATTTTTTGTTTCATTTTTTGCGTTTGGCCAAAACCAAGAAATATCAAAAATCATATCACTTAGGAAGAAAAATTTAAAACCAATTAAAGATCAAATAATTGGTTCTATTGAAGATCAGAAGAATAATTTGATCACTATTAGTGACGGCATTTGGGAAGCTGCAGAGACCTCTTTAGAAGAATTCAAGTCATCAAAACTTCTTATAGATTATGCTAGAGCAAATGGTTTTGAGGTCACTGAAAATGTAGCTGATATATCAACAGCTTTTATGGCGACTTATGGTTCGGGGAAACCTGTCATTGGAATTTTAGGTGAATTTGACGCAAATGCCGGGATATCTCAAAAGCGGCAACCAACAAAAGAAGCAAGAGTTAAAGGGGGTGCTGGGCATGGATGTGGCCACAATCTCTATGGAACAGCTAGTTTAGGAGCAGCAGTGGCAATCAAAGAGCAAATAGAAAAAGGGAATCTTAAAGGGACAGTAATATTTTATGGGACACCTGCTGAAGAAACAATCTTTGCAAAGGTTTGGATGGTCAGAGAAGGTGTCTTTGACAAACTTGATATTTGTATGGATTGGCATCCGGGAGACACAACCGAATCAGGAACTCAACCCAGTAAAGCTTTAGTTGATTTTCGAGTTTCATTTAATGGCAGTTCATCTCACGCTTCATCAGATCCTTGGAATGGGAGAAGTTCAGTTGATGCAATGGAGCTGTATACAACGGGATTAAATTATTATCGTGAACATATTTTACCCACTTCTAGAATTCATTATCAATTTGAAGCAGCAGGGGATGTTGTAAATGTAGTCCCGGATTATGCTAAAATATGGACTCGATTACGTGGTAATAGTGTAGAACATGTAAACGTCCTCTACGACAGAGCTTTAGATATTGCAAAAGCGGCAGCTATGATGACTGGGACTACCTATCAAACAAAACTTATTTCAGGTATTTATGAAATTCTAGTTAACAGAACAGGGGCTGCAATAATGCAAAATAATATAGAGACATTAGGTGACATCTCATATACTAAAGAAGAAGTATCTTACGCTAATACAATTCTAAAAGAAACTGGAAAACCACAAATTGGTCTTGACGGAGAACTAAAGCCCCTTATGCCTACACTTCCCGCAACCGGAGGATCAACAGATGTTGGCGATGTAAGCCAAGTTGTTCCTGTTATACGCATGTCAGCAACAGTTGCAGCTAAAGATGGACCTTGGCACTCATGGGCTGTTGTTGCGTGTACAGGCATGTCTATCGGCCACAAAGGGATGATTTATGCTGCCAAAGCTTTATCTATGACTATGGCGGATTTGTTTAAGGAGCCAAAACTTGTTGAGGCTGTAAAAGAAGATTACAGAAAAAATAAAAGTCCAAAACAATATGTACCTCGCATTGAGCCTGGGCCACCAACGCTAGAATAAAAAAGTCATATTAAAGCTATTTTATCCATTTTCTTTTTTGCATTTCTTTATTTACATTGCCGGATAAGTAAATTATTGCAATTATATTTGGGATACACATAAGGGCAAAAGAAAGATCTATAATTCCGACCACAATATCTACTGTCGCTAGTGCAGAAAAAACGATACTTACTACATAAAAATAATTATAGTATTTGCCCCAGCTAAGTTTTGTTAAATAGCCAAAACATTTCACACCATAATAGGAATAAGTAAATAAAGTAGATATTCCAAATACAAAAACCATAAGAAGTAGTAAAATATCACCTAGGCCAAAAAACAAACGTCTAAATGCTTCTAGTGTAAGAACAATACCATTTAGATTCTCAACTTTATAAGCCCCGCTAATAATTACAACTAGACCTGTGATTGAACATACTAGGATTGTATCGAGAAGTGGACCGAGCATTGCTACAAGCCCCTCATCAGTGCCATTTTTACTTTGAGATTGTCCATGATACATAGGAGCATTTCCTACTCCACTTTCATTAGAAAAAACAGCTCTACGGACACCAAGTATAATAAGACCCCAAAAGCCTCCCGCAACAGCAGTTTTTAAATTAAATGCTTCAAAAATAATTAGTCTAAACGTTGGAATTACCTCTTCAAAATTTGCTAAAATCATAAAGAGACCCATAAAAAAATATAAAGCCACCATTACAGGAACTAAATTAGAAGTCACTTTTACAATTGACTTTAAACCTCCGAATATCACAAAACCGCTAGCTATGGAAAGTAAAATACCAATTATAAGCTTCCATTGCAGATCACCAATGACTAGATAGCTGTTTGGTTTTAAAACATCCATAAAAGTTTGTGATAGTTGATTAGCTGTAAATGCAGGAAGAACACCAAAAAGACCAGCTATTGAAAACCAAATAGCGAGTGGCTTTCCCCATCTTTTTATGCCTAAACTCATATAATACATGGGACCACCTAAAGGATCCCCATCCTTTTGTTTTTCTCTTAGTATCACAGAGAGTGATGATGAATAAAATTTAATTATCATCCCTATTATAGCTGTAATCCACATCCAAACTAATACACCGGGGCCACCCATATGTATTGCAATAGCAACTCCAGAGATATTACCAAGACCAACAGTTGCAGCTAGAACAGCTGAAAGTGCTTGAAATCTTGAAATTCCTTTGTTTTGTTCAACTGTGAAAAGAAGTTTAAAAGCAGATTTAATTTTAAATAATGGATATCCTTTGCTTAGAAAAAAAAGGTAAAAGCCGCCTCCTATTATTGCTGCGAGCACCACCCACTCGAGTTGTTTTATGGAAATTTGAAGATAAGAATCTAATGAACTAATAAATTCACCCATAATGAAAAATAGTCATTAATTTTCATTTCACATAAAACAAAATTTAAATCCCACATTTACCAATACAACATTTTTTATATTAAAATTTTGATTTGAAAAAAAAAAAGAGAAACTTTATTAAAAATTCATAAAAATGCAATCAAGAAGAGATTGGCTTAAAGCTTCAGTAGGAATAGGGGGATTAGTATTATCACCAAATCTCTCTCTTTCAGCAAAAGAAATTGAAAACTTTCGCCCCCGTAAATTAGAATCAGTAGTTAGGCTGAGTTCAAATGAGAATCCATATGGGCCCTCGAAAAAAGTTTTAAATAGGATTAAAGATTCTTTTAAATACGGTTGTAGATATCCAGGTTCATTTTCGGACGAACTAGCTGATATTTTAGCAAAAAAACATGGTGTTGATCCTGAATCTATTATTATTACTGGTGGATCTAGAGAAGGACTTAAAATTACTGCTCTAACATATACAAAACACGGGGATGAAATTATTGCCGGATATCCAACTTACCTTACAATGAT
>CENP01140229.1_pt1 | contig 10118 bp, 7 predicted proteins | sample 361281 | NCBI WGS metagenome assembly CENP01 (sample SAMEA2591122, study PRJEB7988) | marine metagenome | biome: marine biome (ENVO:00000447); feature: deep chlorophyll maximum layer (ENVO:xxxxxxxx); material: saline water (ENVO:00002010), including plankton (ENVO:xxxxxxxx) | depth 70 m
TCTCCAGTTACCAGGGTGGTACACCTTGTCTTTATAAGGTCGTTCTTGAGCTGTACCCAACCAAAGATTCCAATCTAAATTGGATGGTATTGGGTCACTACCAATGGGCTCAGGGCCATCGTAACCCCAGTTTTTTGGGGACCATGCCCTTACCCTACTTACTTTTCCAACTATACCGGATTGAATAAGTAAAGTGGCCAATTTATAGTCATAAAAAGAATGCACCTGAATTCCCATTTGAGTTACCAGATTTTTTTCTTCAGCTATTTTTCTCATGGCACGCACCTCGGATACATGATGCGCGAGAGGTTTTTGACAATAGACAGGTTTGTTCATCTCCATCGACAAAATAGAGGCGGGGGCATGCGTATGGTCAGGAGTGGATACTACAACAGCATCAATGACATTGACCATTTCTTTGAGCATTACCCTGTAATCTTTGTAGGTTTTAGCGTTGGGATAGCTTTCACCTGCTTTGGCAATGGCATTGGAATCTACGTCACACAATCCAACTACTTCTACATCGGGGTGAGAGGCAATTGACCTTAAATCAGCACCTCCCATTCCACCAACCCCTATATGCGCAGTTCTAAGTTTATCTCCAGTTTTACTCATCGCCACTACTGATTTGGGTATAAAGGCCGTTGAGGCTGCGGCCAGTGATGTTTTTAAAAAATCTCTTTTTTTCATGGTTCAAGTGTTTAAAGTTTTTTGATTTTTATATTTTTGAAGGATAAATTACTGCCGTGATCTTGCAAGCCAATGTAGCCGGTTCTGTATTTTCCATAATCAGGAGCATCGTTCCATTTACCAGAATTTCTTCTTTTATACCAATCCTCTGACCAAGGGACAAATGACAATACTTTTTTCCCATTGAGCCAATGCTCTACGTTCTCTGGGGTAAAAACAATCCGGCTACTGTTCCACTGTCCGGCAGGATAAAGTACCTTTTGGGAGGGATCTGGAACGTACATGGCATAGTCAGCCGCTGTCATTTGCCAGTCCTGAAGGTCATAATCGTGGATTTCTGCATACTTCTCATCATCTATCAATTGGTATTCTGGAGACACAACAGGAGGGCCGTCATAACCTTCCTTAAGGTGATAAAATATACCACTGTTTCCTCCCTCAGGGATATTCCACTCTATGTAGAGTTCAAAATTATCGAACTCTTCCAAACCGTAAATAATGTCTCTACTGCCCTTATAATCGTAATCCTCCTCCAAAATTTGGTCGGTAGTAAAAGACAATACGCTATTAATAATTTTCCAGCCAGGAGGCATCCGATCACCATTGTAAGCCCTCCAACCGTTCAATGAACTGCCATCAAAAAGGGTAATCCATTCATTAGATACTTTTTTTGGGGTATCTGCACATGACCAAAAACTGATCAGGACAAGGGTTAAAATTATTTTTTTCATGGGTTTAAATTCGTTTTAAGATATTATTTCTAAAGGTTTTGTCATTTTCCATTTTCCACGGGTGAAATCAGGGAATGACTGTGGGGCTCCGTCCTGTTGGATAGATCGCCCACTTAACTCAGTTACCGCACTCCAAAAAGCGCCCTCATAAACATTTTGGTCTATTGGTTTTCCTTTTCGTAAACATTCTACAATACGGTACATCATAATACCGTCCATTCCACCGTGACCGCTATCTTTGGATTGCTCATTTAATCTTTTATATAGTGGGTGATCGTATTTCTCATACACCTTTTCCAACTGATCCCCTTCTACCCAGTCATGATGGTCCTCTGTTATTCCCGGTACGCCCCCTTCCAAAGCCACACGGGTGGGATATCCCGCCAAGGATCCGCGCGTCCCTTGAATAAGATTGAGGCGCGTGTAGGGTCTGGGACTGGTTTCATCCCATTGTACGATTATGGTTCTTCCTAAATGGGTTTTAATAACGGAAGTGTTGAGATCACCATTTTGGTAATCCAACTGATTCCATTTGTGATCTGGTGGATAATTCTTCTCGGCATAAAGCTTTCTGCCCATTGCGGGGGTAGAAAAAGAGACCAAACTCTTGAAGTTGTCTTCCTGTCGCCCCAAACTCATGTACTGTGCCACTGGACCCAATCCATGTGTAGGATATAGATTACCCTTACCAGTGGCATAGTGATGAGTACGCCATGATCCCGTTCCGCGATCCTCTTGTTGCATTTGTCCTCTCAATTCATGGATATAGGCAGCTTCGGCATGGAGTAGTTCACCAATAACCCCTTGTCGGCACATATTGAGGTACATCAATTCGGCCCTACCGTAGTTAACATTTTCCATCATCATACAATGCTTTTGAGTTCTTTCGGAAATGCCTACAATTTCCCATAAATCTTTTAGCGTTACCGCCAAAGGAACTTCTACAAAGGCATGGGCGCCTTGTCTCATAGACTCTATGGCCATAGGGGCGTGGTTGTTCCAATTGGTGCAAATAAAAACCACATCTGGTTTAACTTCTAGTAACATAGACTTCCATTTATTCTCGTCACCCCAATAGGTCGTTGTTTTTTCATAATTAGAGGCATTGGCAATTTGCTTTAATCCCTTTAATTTTTCTTTTACATTGTCCTGGTATAAATCACAGAGTGCCACAACTTCAGTTCCGGGCAGCCCTGCAAAAAACTTTAGGTGTTCTCCTCCCCGAATTCCCAGGCCGATAAATGCTGCTCTGATAGTAGTTAATTTTGGAGCGGCATACCCCCCCATGTAAGTACCTCTAGAGTGGGCAGTGGGTTGATCTAATGAAGTATCATACTGAGAAATCAAAGGGGTCGTGGCTAAGGCAGCTGTAGATAGGGACGTTTTTCTTATAAAATTTCTTCTGTCAATTGTCATTTTTTTGGTTTTGTAATGATTTACAAAAAATTAAAGTGTTTGATCAACTTCTTCATCCAATTTATAATTTCCCATTTGAAAAATGGATTGGTAGTCAAGTGGAATTTCTAAATTAGAAAAACTTGTGGGAGTTCCAAAAAGATAAACCTTTTTTAATGCAGGGAAAGAATACATTTTATCCAATTGATTCATCTCAAAATTAGAATTGACCAAATTAATTTGCTTCAAGTACTCAAGATCATTAAGTTTATCGATGCCGTTTCCCTTGATGGCTGTATAGCTTAATTTTAATATAGTCAAATATTTTAATTGTTTCAGAACTTCAAAAACAGCATCCGTTACTTGAGTTTGACCTAAATCCAAGTCTACAATATGATCCAAAAAATTTAGAAACACATATGCTTTTTGATCGTCAAAATCAGGAGTATTGATAGCTGAAACTTTTAACAATGAAGAAGTTTTGTAAATTGGCGCTACTTGTAATCCTAAAGCTTTTAGTGTATCTATCAAAGAGCTATTCAAAGGGCTGAGTGCAATATCGGGATAGATACCTGTCTCATCTTTTGGGAAAAAGGATTCAAAAAGCTGTGGAGAGAGTCCTAGCTCTGCAACCGTTAATTTCTCTGGGGCTCCCAACGTCACCCATTGGTCAATTATTTCCATTTCGCCCTTTGTAAGTTGGGTTTTGGCTTTTGGAGGCATGTGTTTTTTTTTGTCTCTAGGCAGGTGAATCCTCTTCAGTATCTCGCTATTTTCAGGATTGAGTGCAAGAATAATCGGCCCCTCTTCTCCCCCATTCATAATACCTTTGAAATTATGCATTAACAATTGACCTCTAGTTTTTTTGGGGTTGTGACAGCTCACGCATTTTTGATCCAAAATGGGCTGAATTACTCCAGAATAGAGGGGTAATTCTTGATGGGTTTCGGGCGAAAGGATAAAATTATTATTAGCTACTTCCATGCCCAAAGCTGTTTTGAGCTTAGGAGGAAGTGGTTCTGTTAAATGATCTTTACCATGGGTTAGGTTTCCTCCCAAATGTCCTGTAACGGTCAAAATCAATACCAATCCATAGCCCAAAAATTTTGGTGAAAGTCTTTTAAATGGAGTGACTCCCTTAAGTTGTAAGTACAACAAAAATGAGAATAGAAAAGTAAGGGTCCCCAATATCAGATGACCCTGAATATCCTCCCAAGCATACCCCTCTCGGAGATAAAGAACAGTTCCCGTTAGAGCAGCACCAAGGGTTGAAAAAGTACCCCAAAAAAAAGCAAAAAGAACTATTTTTTTATGCTTATTGTCTTTGCGGTCATAGATCATCATCATCAAACCCAAAAATAAAAATCCAATAGGCAAATGGACAATGAGCGGATGAAAACGCCCCAAAAGATCAATTAAAAAATCCATAGACTTTAGGTGAATTTATTTTCATAATTGCTTATGCGAGTATTTCGTTGATTACCGAGCCAGAAACATCCGTGAGTCGGAAGGGTCTCCCCTGAAAATCATAGGTAAACTGCTCGTGATCAAAGCCTAATTGGTGAAGTATGGTGGCTTGTATATCGTGAACGGATACCCGTCCTTCTATACCTGAATAACCAATATCATCTGTTTTACCATGAACAGCGCCTTTTTTGATACCGCCTCCTGCCATCCACATGGTAAAAGCATCACCTTGATGGTCTCGTCCTGGGGAATTTTGAATCCCCAATCGATTTTCCCACATGGGGGTTCTTCCAAACTCTCCTCCCCAAACTACAAGGGTTTCATCTAGCAAGCCTCTTTGTTTGAGATCGAGAATAAGTGCTGCTATCGGCCGGTCAGTTTCCTTGCATTTTTTCAAAAACCCTGAATCTAAAGCTTCGCCAGGACTCGCTCCATGCGAATCCCATCCCCAATCGTATAACTGAACAAACCTTACACCTTGTTCAACCATTTTACGAGCCAAAAGACAATTGTTGGCAAAGGATTCTTTTCCTGGTTGTACGCCATACATTTCCTTGATTGCACCGGGTTCCTTGTCGATATCCATTACCTGTGGAACTGAAACCTGCATACGATAGGCCATTTCGTATTGATTGATCCGTGTCAATACCTCTGGATCACCAAACTTTTCATATTCTTTATAATTGATGTCGTTGATGGATTCCAATACCTTCTTTTTTAAATCTCGAGAAATTCCTTTAGGATCTTTCAAGTAGAGAACAGGATCACCTTTGGAACGACATTGTACCCCCTGATAAACAGAGGGAAGAAAGCCACTACCCCAAATACTCTTTCCAGCATCAGGTGTACCCCCCGAAGTAAGGACTACAAATCCAGGTAAATTATTATTATCGGAGCCCAAACCGTAGGTAACCCATGATCCTAAACTAGGTCGACCATTTCTTGGACTTCCCGTATGCATAAGCATTTGTGCAGGGCCGTGATTAAATTGATCGGTATGAACGGCTTTTAGAAAAGCAACCTCATCAATCACCTTTTTAAAATGAGGCAGGTGGTTGGATACCCAATTTCCTGTTTCTCCCTCTTGCTTGAAAGTTGCTTGAGGTCCTAGCATATTGGGGACCCCCTGAATGAATGCAAATTTTTTTCTATCTAACAAGGAAGGGGGACAAGCTTGATTATGGAGTTTTGCCAGTTCAGGTTTATAGTCAAACAATTCCAACTGTGAGGGAGCACCCACCATATGTAAATAGATAACGCTTTTAACCTTGGGCAAAAACGGAGCGGGAATTGGAACCATGGGATTTAGTGATCTATCAGTTGTATAGGCAGGGATTTTGGAACTGCCCGTAGAACAGGAGTTTAAAAAACTGCCCAAAGCCAAGCCCCCCAATCCAAGGGTACAATCCTTGATAAAGTGCCTGCGGCTGTTAAACTGAGCTTCAATGGATCGCTGCTCTGCTAATAATTTCATTATTTTATCCATGGGTTAAAAATTCATCTAAGTTCATTATGGCATTTGCAACTACTGCCAGAGAAGCAGTATTTTTGTCTATATCCTCTTTCAGTCCAAAGAAATCTTGCAATTGATCTGAATCATCTTGAAAAGTTTTAAATGCCTCTTCATAAAGTTTCACAAGGGCATCGAGTTTGGTATCATCAACCGCCCTCAAGGTAGCTTTTTGATACATTTCACTTATAGCAGCTTTGGTTTCTTTATTGCTATGTGATTTAGCAAAATGCATCGCTGCCTCAAGAAATACAGGGTCATTCATGGTCACCAATGCCTGCAAGGGTGTATTTGTAGGAGAACGATTGACTAAGCATACTTCTCTGCTCCCCGCATCGAAAGTAATCATGGAAGGATAAGGACTGGTTCTTTTTAAGTAAGTGTAAATCCCCCTTCTAAAGCGATCCTCACCTTCACTAGTTTTCCAAAGGTTACCCAAATATCTGTGTTCCCAAACACCATCTGGTTGAGGTGGCATGACTCCTGGGCCGAACATTTTATTACTTAATAAGCCTGAGACTGATAACGCTTGATCTCTAATTTCCTCAGCTGTAAGTCTTAGGCGAGGGCCTCTAGAATAGAAAATATTATCGGTATCTATAGCTAGTTTCTCATTTGAAGTATGGGAACTCTGCCTGTAGGTAGAGGACATAACTATTTTTTTAATTAAAGTTTTTAAACTCCAATTCATAGAATGCATAAAATCATATGAGAGCCAGTTCATAAGTGCAGGATGGGACGGTGGATCCGACATCGTACCCATATCCTCCAAAGTTGAAACCAAACCTTTACCAAAAATCTGATACCATATTCGATTAACTAGGGTACGGGAAGTCAATGGATTTTCCTCATCTACTAGCCATTTTGCAAGACCCAAACGATTTTTTTCCCATTTTTCTTGCCAAGGATTTAGAGTTTGAGGAACTCCAGTTTGGACTTCATCATTTTTAACCATCCAATTGCCCCGATCAAAAACATGGGTTTTTCTTTTCATGTGATCGGGGTTTTCGACCATAATGGGTGTCTTGTTCTCAACATCTTTAGTCAATAAATTCATGAATTTTTTAACTATAATTTGATTTTGTTTGGTGCCCTTTTCCGGTAAATCTGGAAGAGTAGCAACCCAGATAATATTAATTGCGTCACCATCATATAGATTTTTATATTCTTTTGCATCGAATAAACTTGGGTTCCTTGCCTCAATAAAAAGTTCAAAGGGTTCTTCAAATTTTGGGATCCTAACTTTTTTAATTTTTAATCTAGGATTGAAATAATTTAAATTATCCTTAACAATTTCATTATCAGATTCATTATTATTATCAGGTTTGAAATCTATCTCAGTTATTAAATTTGAATTTTTACTATTGATCCTGAGATAAATTTTCGTGCCTGGTTTGGCATCGTGCATAAAATAAAAATTTTGATAACCATTAGTATCAAAATTTTTAAGACTGGCAACACCACGGTGTCTTAATGCAAGCCACAATCCATTAATAGTTCCCAAATCATTTTCTAAATCGACAATAGAAAAATCATGAGCAGGATATTTCGGCTCTTGGAATTGAAGGAAGTTTTTATAAATAGAATATATATTTTTATTCCCTTTTTCACTTATCCAGTTTAAAACTTTATTTACCTCTATGTTGTCAACTTCGCTGTATTCTTTAAGGTTGGGTGATTCATCAATCAGATCCTCATCCATCGTATTATTAAAAAATGCCATTAGATTATAGTACTCAGTATGTTTGAAAGGATCAAAGGGATGACTATGACACTGAACACAACTCATTGTGGTGCCTTGCCAAACATCAAAAGTTGTATTGACCCTGTCGACTACCGCAGCAACACGAAACTCCTCATCATCGGTCCCACCCTCATCATTGTTCATAGAGTTACGGTGAAAGGCGGTAGCAATTAACTGTTTAACAGAGGGATCAGGCAGCAGATCCCCGGCAAGTTGTTCTAATGTGAACTGATTGAATGCCATATCCTTGTTCAAGGATTTAATGACCCAATCTCTATATTTCCATATTGATCTTCCTCTGTCTGTCTCATAACCTTTAGTATCTGCATATCTGGCCAAATCCAACCACCAACTGGCCCACTTTTCTCCAAAGCCAGAATCAACAAATAGACTATCCACATAGTCCTCATATGATATCCCCTCACTAATAAAACTATTAGCAAGTTGTTCGTCTGGAGGTAGACCAGTAATATCAAAAGCAACTCTTCTTGCTATAATATTTTTATCAGCTGGAGAATTGGGTAAAAGTTTTTTTTCCTCCATCCTCGCCGCAATAAAATGATCAATAGGATTAGAAAGAAAACCTTGATTTTTATATTGCGAAGCTACCTCAGGAATAGCTTCCTCGTTAACCGATAGGTATGCCCAGTGAGTTCCCCATTTGGCGCCTTGATCTATCCAGTCGGTTAGGATCTTGATCTCCGCCTTAGAAAGTGGAGGTTTTTTGTAAGGCATACGCATCTCAGGATCCGTATATTTTAATCTCTTTATAAATTCACTTTTATTACTATTACCAGGGATTATAGCGGGTTTGCCAGATTGGGTTTCACCCAATGCTTCAGATTCAAATAAAACACTAAAACCAGCAGTTTTCTTAACTCCTCCATGACAGGAAATACAATGCTTATTGAGTATTGGCTTTACATCTGCTGAAAAATCTACCTCATTTTCTGGTTTTACAACATAGAAAAGAACAACAAGAGAAATAAATATTGTTCCCAAAAAAATGATAAATCTTTTCCTCAATAACATTTAAAAAAAATTTAAGTACTCATTCTCTAAATTACAATTTCAAATTCAAATTCAAATTCTTATTAAAATTGTATTCAATAAACCCTAAAATTAATTTTTTTTTTTTAACATATCTATTAATTTCCAGTGATGTATGAGGGGTTCAATTACAAATCTCAGATATATAAAGACGGTATTAATGCAGACAGAGATGCGATGGATTATAAATTTCAAAAAAAGGTGTTCAATAAAAATACAAAACTTGATGTTTCTATGTCTTATGGAAGAGGATTCTCTATCATATTTGAATTTTCAAAAAATGGATAATTTTTAATAATTTATTGTATAATATAATTTTAATGACACCAAACTTTAAAGCAAAGGGTATTCTTGTTAAATCACCAGGACGAATTAACCTTATTGGAGAACACATCGACTATAATGGGGGCCATGTTTTGCCTGCTGCTATAGACTTAAAAGTTACACTTCAAATTCATAAAACCGAAAATAACCTCTGCATAATAAGCTCAGAGGATGGAGGATCATTCAGCTTCGACATTAAACAACATCTTGAAATTAGCTCTACCCAATGGGAAAACTATGTTCTGGGTGTAGTGGACGGTCTTAAGAAAAAACGCCACAACCAATTGGGTGGGTTTGAATGTAATATTACGACTGAGCTTCCTATAGGGGCTGGTATCAGTTCCTCTGCAGCATTAGAATGCGGCATAGCCAAAGGATTGAATCATTTATTTGATTTGAATCTATCCGATATTGAGCTTATTGAAATATCACGTATGGCCGAACACAATTTTGTAGGAACCAAATGTGGGGTGATGGATCAATTTGCCGTGACTATGGGGCAAAATAATAAGTTGCTGCTACTGAATTGTGAAAGCCTAGAATATCAACTTATTGATGCTAATTTTTCGCCATACAAGATTGTATTACTTAACTCCAATGTATCTCACAACCTCGCCTCAAGTGAATATAATACCCGACGCGCTGAATGTAATTTGGCACTTAAAATTATTCAAGAGCAGCATGCCAACTTTAATTTTTTAGCCGATGTGCCAGAGGTCATTATTGAATCTGTAAAAGAAAAACTACCAGGGAAAGTATATCAACGTGCCTTGTATGTATCTCGCGAAAATTCCAGAACATTAAAAGCTGCATCACTGATGCAAGCGGGGAAAATTGAAGGTTTTGGCGCACTAATGTATCAAACCCACATGGGCTTGTCTAAAAACTATGAAGTGAGCTGTCCCGAGTTGGATTTTTTGGTTGGTCTGACACTAGACCTTCCCCAAGTGGTAGGCAGTAGAATTATGGGGGGTGGTTTTGGCGGATGTACCATCAACCTGGTTAAAGAAGACTTTGTCCAAAACTTAATGGAAATGGCAGAGGAGCAGTACAAAAAAGAATTTGACATTACACTTACCCCAATTTTGGTGGAAACCTCTAATGGTGTAGAAATTACAAATTACTAACATTAGATGGACCTCAATAATACCCCCTTAAGAAGAAAAAATATACCTACGGGGATTGGATTCTCGTTTCTCACCACCTT
>CENP01079729.1_pt1 | contig 10116 bp, 6 predicted proteins | sample 361281 | NCBI WGS metagenome assembly CENP01 (sample SAMEA2591122, study PRJEB7988) | marine metagenome | biome: marine biome (ENVO:00000447); feature: deep chlorophyll maximum layer (ENVO:xxxxxxxx); material: saline water (ENVO:00002010), including plankton (ENVO:xxxxxxxx) | depth 70 m
CCAGCAGCAACTGCAAAAGCTGCAGGGATACCTACAGTTTCTAATATGTCCATCCATTGACTTGAGTTCATTATCTACCTTTAACTAAACTTCCACCAAAGTACATGCCTATAATGGCTGAGACTAAATTAGTATCTAACTGAGTAATTACTAAACCCTCAAAAGTTACCCATTTAAATATTTCGACATCTTTAGTAAAAAAGAAAAATCCCGGTTTAAATTGAGTATAGCCAACAGTGACTAATACATCAGGATAAAATACTGCTACTAATTTAGGGAAAATAACAATAGCAAAAACAGAACTTAAAGCAATGATTCGTCTAGTCCAAGCAAAGCCTTTATCTTTTAATCCATGGTCTCTTGCTTGTTTAGTAGCTTTTAAACCAAACTCACCTCTAGTAATCAAAAGCCTTTCATTTTCAGCTTTAGCTTTTCGACTTTCAGACCAAACACTCATTACTCCACCTAAAATAGTAGAGGCTAACATAGTGATTATTTCAAATGGAAAACCCATTATTCAATCTCTCCTAACATAAACTCTTCCATTTCAGCTTCATAGACAGGTCTATATTCTTCTATCGTATACCAAGGTAAACCAAGGTTTGTTCTTACCTTACAATTAACATACCAAGCTTGTTCTAGTTGTTCTTCTGTATAGAGCAGCATTATTTAGGTAAATTTAATTCTTCAAGCTGTTTTTCTAAAGCTGATTTACCTGAATATGATTCATCAGTGTAAGGATTATTGCGGTCTGCTGGGTCTTCGGAGGTGTTAGGAACATCAGTTATTCCTTTGACTAATCCTCCAGAAGTAAAGCCACTTCTACCATCTTCAAATAAATAATCTTTTAAATCTTCGTCTAATTTTCTTGCACCTTCTTTAATTGAAGCACTAGTTCCTTCGCCAAATAAAAAATCATAAGAAGATATACCCGGAAGATTTCTACCAGCTAAACCAAAAGGACCACTACCATATCTAATTTCATCAAAAACATCTTGAGGTAAAGGACCTAAAAATGACTTAGGTATAGCTGTAACTAAATTTTCATTATAATTAATTTCTTTTGCAAATCTAGAACCATAATCAAGAGGTCCAAAACCTCCCCATCTTCGCCATGCATTATAAATTATTTGACTATCTTCCATAGCTTCTGGAGAAAATATACCACTAGGTCCTTTCTGTTTAATATTTAAACCGAGTTCTTTTATTTGTTGAGAAACTTCACCTAGTCCCTTACCTTTAGCTAACTGACTAAAACTTAAATTATCTTCTCCTACACTTTTACCTCTACTTCTAATATAATCACCTAAAACAGCTACAGCAGTCATTGTTACAGCAGTTCCTAATGTTCTTGGAGCAACAACACCAGACCTTCTAAAATTACCTTTAAATACATCAGCAATACCAGAATCTTTAGCAAATCTTTTTAAAACTGTGTTTGTAAATACTGTAGGGTAACCAGCAAATTGCATTAAAATTTGACCATAGCCACTTGAAAACCATAAAGGTCTGTTAGCCTCTGCTGTACTAGGATTAAGAATAACTTCTTTTACAAACCTGTTTGCTCCACCTAAAACAGATTCTCTATAAAACTCTGCTTGTGTAGCATTATTTTTACCATCAACTATTTTTTCTTTAGCTTTATTAATATTAAATTGAAAATTATCATCTAAAGAGTTTTCATACCATTTTCTAGCTTTAGTTGGATTAACACCTAATTCATTTAATTGTCCTTCAAAGTATTTTCTTTGAGCTTGACTAAGTTTTTTAATTCCGCTAAAATGCTCATAGAGTCTCTGGGAGTTTCTAGTTATAGCTCTTTTACCAGTAGTGAAAGAAGCAAGTTGCACAGTTCGTGTCCACTGGTCCAATAAATTTAATTTAAAAAAAATATTTTGTCCCTTTTTAGACCAACCAGTTGTTAAAGCATCTCCTGTTAAACCTTCTAATCTATCTAATACTGCTTGTTCTAAAGCTAATCCAGTTTCATATATTTCAAACCATTCATCATCATCTAAGTCTTTTATGCCTCGTTTTGATTTACCACCAAAACCTCTTCTTATAGTTTCTATTCCTCTATCAATTTCTCTTATAAAATTTTTACCCAAAGCACCGGCCATATCTCTAAAAGAATTAGCTGACTCTGCTAATCCTGCTCTTTGCATTAAAATAACTGGTTCTGATAAACTAGAAATAGTAGCAAGAGGTAGGTGAGCCATTTGTTGAAATAATCTACCCCAACTAGATATATTCGCTACTTTACCAGTTAGTCCTTGATATTCTAATCCAGTTACTTTTTTGTATAAATCGGTAACTTTATTTACAACTTTACTAATATCAGCTTCTTTCATACCTGAATCTTTTAATTCTTGCACTATTCCATTTTTACCTTCAAAAAATCTTTTACTAAAATCAGAAACATTCCTACCAAAAAATTGTGCTCTGGTAATAGCTTGACTAGCTCCAGTATAATATTGTCTTAACACTGATTCAGCACTTTGTTCTGTAAATGGATTTAACTCGTTATCAGGAATTTTATCAAAAATACGACTTTTAAAATAGCCAGAAGATGAACCAGAAGCTCCTACACTTTCAAAGGGAGAAAATTTTTGATTAAGCATATCATCTATAACTTGTTGACCTTCTGTTCTATTTGATACTTGTTTATATTTTACTAGTAAGTCTTTAAAAGATTCTTGATTATTTTTTAAGTATTCATAATTAAACATTCTTGGAAAATAATTTTTAACTTTTTGATTATCATTAAATAGTTTAACTTGATAGCCTTCATCCCATAATTTATTATTTAACTCTACAATTTCTTTTCCTGCTATCCTAATTCTTTCAGGAATCACAACTTTTTCATTTTGAGCATTAATATATTTTTTTGCTCTAGGGTCTCTTAAATAATATTTTAATGCTAAATCATCTTCTTCATCTAATTTACCAGACCAGCCACGTCTATACAATTTATTTAAAGACCTATCAAGTCTAGCTAAATAATAACCTACTCGTCTTCCTTTAGCTTCACCATAGCTTTTTTGTAAAACTTTTTGAGCATCTTTACCAAAAACAGATGTGCCAAAATCATACCTAAATAATTTTAATAATTTAGTTAAAGTTTCTGAAGATTTAGCTTGTTGTTTAAATTGTGTTGTTGATTTACCAAATAATCCACCTACTGCCTTATCTAAAAAACTTTGAGTAGTATTTAAGTCTTCTGCTTTTTGTGGGGTAAAGGCTTCATCTATTTCATAATCATCAACAATTTCTAATGCAGTTTTTTTATTCATTCGAGTAATATCTTGTTCATCAGCATACTTCATCATTTTATTTAAATATCTATAGCCTCCAAAAGCACCTAAAGCTCCACCTAAAACTCCTCCAGCTAATCCACCAACAATACCGCTAACTCCAACTTGTTTCCAATCCATATCGGGTTGTATATCTAATTTTATATCTTGATTTTGCACAAAATAATTATGAGCTCCATTCCATGCAGAGCCTTCAGCAGCACCAAAAATAGCTGGTTTTTTAGCAGCCTTTGCAGCAACATTAGTTAATTGAGATGCGGTATATTTTTTTAGACCTTGCCTAGCTACTTCACCTGCAGCAGTTCTAGCAGCTAAAGATGTACCCATAGAAGGAATAGCAAATAAAGCAGTAACAACATTTAAAGGGTCAGCAACTACATCAACAGCCATATCTTTAGCAAATCCAGCCCACTCTCGAGCTCCTTTTAAGTTAGCCTTTGAATATTTATCTCTTAAATAAACATAATCTTCTTGAGCTACTTTATTCCAATCACCTATTTCTTGTGTCCTACTAATAGCTGAACTTAAACTATAATCACCATCTCTTAAATATTCTACTATATTTTCATTACGACCTATTTGTTTTAAAAATCTATTAGCTCTAAAAGAAAATTCAGGGTCATCTTGAAGTTGAGTTAGACTATAATTATCTGTTAATGTAGATTGTGGTAATGAACTTTTAATTGATTTAATAGTTGTATCATTAGATGATAAATTATCACCTATAAAATAATCTAATTGATTTTCTTGTGCCATAATTAATTTAGTAAAAACAAATCTCTGTCTCTAGCTCTTCTATTTTGTAATCCCTCTATTATTTTACCTTTTTTCTTAACAAAACCTATTTCAGGGTCAAAAGCTTGTAATATAAATTCATCCATATCCCCCTCAATTAAAGCTGTTCTTGCTTTACTTTTATTAAACTTTGTTATACCAACATTAAAAACTAAATCGAGTAAAGAAACTTTTTGATTATCATTTAAATCTTCAAAAACTTTATCACCTATACTTTTTCTAATTTCTTTATCAAAAACTTTAATTTTTTCTTTTGTTAATTTAACCTCTGTATTTAAGTCACTTGTAGTATCTTTATCTACATTTGATGTTCTACCAAATGCTATAGTATCAGGGTCATCGTCTATTGGTATAAGAGAAGTTACAGTTGGATTTTTTCCTGCTAACAATTGATTATATAATTTTCCGTCTTCATTTTGAGCAATAAAATTAAAAGCTTTATCGAGATAAGAAAGTTGATTATTTTCTTGAGATTTTTTTATGTTTACAGTTTCTTCTATTTGATTAGGTTCAACTAAAAAATCTTGATTATCGTTTGGATTTGATAAAAATTCTAAAATATCATCATTACTTACACTTTCATTAAATTCAAATAAATTTCTTGCTTTTTCAACAACTCTATCTTCTGACTTTTGTAATACCATTAAGTTTTCAGTTTTTTGTAATAAACTTTCATAACTAATTATTGCTTTTTTTAAACCAACTTTTTGTGAGTATAATATATCTTCAGGAGAACCAACTCTTCGTCTTCTACTAACAAGATTATCAAGACCTAATGCTTCCATATCTGCATTAAATAAATTTTCTTCTAATTCAACTTCAACATCGGGAACAGAAAAAGAAATATTTTCATCTTCAGGATATTTACTATCAAATACATTTCTTAAAACATCAATTTTATTACCATCATTAAATACTTCTTCTTGACGTTCAATCAATTGTAAAGCATTATCTTTTGATAGCTGACCTGCTACTACTATATTATTACCTAATTTAACTTGTTCACCTTCATATTCTTCTGGTGGATTAATTAAAAATAATAAGGCTTCTTGTTGTTGATTACTAGTATCTTGTAATTGTTGTATAACATTAAATGCATTATCAGTTTGATTTGATGTTAAAGATTCTCTAGCTAAAGATTGTTTTATCCCTGCAATAGTATCTTCTTTATATTGATTATAAAATTCTTCTGCAGATGGAGCTACATCCATTTCTTGTCGAGCACTTTGAGATATAAGAAAATTAAAGACATTAGATTCGCTACCTTTTTCATATAAACTAGCAAATTGAGAATTACTTAATTGAGGTAAATTTAAATCAGCTCTTGGAGATTTTAAAACATACTTTCTATTGTTATTATCATAAGTTAAATGTCCAGTTTCAGTTAAAGAATTTACAACTTGAAAAGTTAAATCTTCATTAGTAGGAACAACACCTCTTACTTTTTCAAATTCATCTGAATATGCTCCCTTTAACCTTCCAACTATTTGTGCAATTTCACCTTTAATACTACCTCTTACAGGCATATATTCTCCTGTAGTTTTATCAAATCTTTCTACTACTGCGTTCTTCAAATTATTTCCATCAAAAATATCCCTATTTTCTTTAATAAGCCTTTCACTTTCTATGTTAAGTCCTCCATTTGTATCTGCAGTTATACCAGAGGTAGGTAAGAAATTAAATCTCATATCTTTATATAAATTATTTTTTCCTAATTTTTCAAAACCTTGTCTAACATCATCTGCAGTTTTACTGGAAATATTAACATCTACTCTTTCTCGATTAAAATCTTTTTCAGGTGGGCGATAAGAAATAAAATTACCATCTTTCTTATAAAGTTTTTCTATTTTTTGTCTTTCATTATTAATAACATTATTATGTATTTCATTATTTTGTTTTTTTTCTTCTAAGTAAGGGCTATCTTGCAAAGCTGCATCAGCTTCTATAGTTGCAGCATTACTATTTCCAAATTTATCTTTAAGAAAATTAGACATAGCTCCAAAAACAGTTCTAGGCATAGCTTTAGCCTCTGCTAATTCTTCAGCAAATCGTCTTCTTGTTTCTGTAGAAATATCTGAAAAAGTAGGACTACTTACAAATTTATTATTTCTGTACTCATTAAATTTTGCTCGTTCTCTTAATTCATAATCAACAACAAAATCATCAACAGCTTTAGCAAAATCAGGAATACTAGAATAAGCTTCTTGAAAATTTTCACCTAACTCACCAGCAAAAGGTCTACTTGGAAATATTTGTGTTCGATAATAATTAAGGCCTTTATTTTTTAAATAGTCTCCTTCAGCTTGAAAAGCCTTATCTCCTTCTAAACCAACTGAAATTTTATTAAAGTCTTTAAGCTCTTTTCGTTCAGTAGCATAATCATTCCATGATTGAGCATCTTCACCTAAACCTATTTTTAAATTTTCTTTAACTCCATCTATTTGTTCTTTCCTTGCTTCAGGTAAAGCTACAGCAAAATTATTTAAAAAACTTGTTCCTGCATTTATTAATAATGAGACTAAAAAATCTTTAGTTTCATTTTTTTTATCCTTGCCATATCTTCTAGCTAAAATAGACTGAACAACAGGGTTTTTTATAAATGAATCTTCAGTGGGGTTCATACATTCTCTCCTTTAATTTTACGTTGTAATAAAGATGTTACTTCACTATCTTGTAGGGCTTCATTTAAAGCTTCTTCTTTTCTGTCTTGAGCTAATAAACTTTGACCTTTTTCTAAATTTTTATTTAATTCTTCTTTTAGTTCTTCTGAAACACCTTCAAGTTTATTTGGTTTATTTAATACTTGTTTTTTAATTTCTCTAAAAGCATTAAGATTATTGTTTTCTTCTTTTGCTAGTCCTTCCGTATCAAAATTTTCTACATTTTCTGTGCCATCTATACGATAATTTAAATTAGCTGATTCACCAATATTGATAACAGCATATAAAGTAGGTTCATATATTAACATCATTACATCTGGTGTATACTTACCATCTAAGTAATCTGTATATAACAAAGTTTCAACAATATTTGTAACACTAGCACCAGCTTTTAATGTTTGAGCAACTGCTTTAATATTTTCAGGTTGATATAATCTTTGAACAACATTTTCTAAAGCATCTTTAGGATTAGGAAATTCTGGAGGTGTTTCCCAAGGTTTAGGAGCTGCAGGGTCTGCAGTTAAAGATTGCCCGGGAATAACCTTTTGTTTACTATTTAATCTAGCAAATTCATCTATTTCTTCTTGTGTTAATGACCTATTATCAACAGGTATTCTAGGACCATCAACATTTAATTCTATATTTGCAGTTTTTAGTAATTCATCAACAGAAATTCCATTTTCTTCTGCATGAGTAATAATATCAAGTGCCGCTTGAGATAAATTAGGGCGATTTAAATTTATTAAATCTCCATCTTGTAATTTTTTATTTTCCATATTTTATATTTAATTATATTCCAGCATAAGGATTTATAGTTGTACCACCAATTCCATAATTTAAAGAATCATAGTTACCACCAGTGCTTCTAGTATATCTTTCTCCAGACGATTGTAGTCTAGGAGTTCCGGGTATAAAAGGACCTTCAGGAGTTTCATATCCAAAAGGGTCTCCTCCTGTTAGTTGACTAACTCCTGTTGCTACTGCTGTACCTGTGCCTGTAGTAAATAATGATTTACCGACTGCTTGTCTTAAAACATTAGTAGAAGCACCTGTTGCAGCACCTGTTGCAGCACCTGTTGCAGCACCTGTTGCAGCACTAGTAGTAGCACCTGTTGCAGCACTAGTAGTAGCACCTGTTAAAAACTCTGGACCGGGAAAATAACCTGCCATAGCCCCTCCGGTGTAAATCATTCCTGCAATAGCTGCTACAGTTAATAAAGCTTTTTTATGTTTCTTAACAAATCTACCGACACCTTTAACAGCACCTTTAACACCTTTTACAACTTTTTTAAAAACTTTTTTGATTCCTTTAAAAATTTTTCCAAACATTTATTACTCCTATATTATATTATTCTGCCACAGTATCTGGCGGTTGATTATAAGGATTTTCATATCCTGCATTACTTCCTGCCGAGCCTGATAATAAATTAATTAAATTACTTAATGAACTTCGACTATTTACCCACTCACTTCCATTTTCTGTAGATAGTGCAGTCATTAAAATATCAGCTTCTCTATTTCTTTCATTTTGCCATGCTTTCCAATCTCGGTCAGCATTATCTCTTAACTCTTGCCAAATAAAAGAATTAGCTTGTGTATTTAAATTAAATAAATTTTGTGCATTTTGTTGATTAACTGCATTTTGAGCTGCAGTATTTGCTAAATTTATTTGTCTTCGCCACTGTGCATTTGATTGTGCTATTGCAAGAGCATTAGATTCATTAAATTGTTGTCTGTTATATTCTATTTGTGAATTATGTAAATCTGCATCTTGTAATAATTTAGCATTTGCAGAATCAATAGCTATTTGATTTTGAACTCTTCTAGCTTCAGCAGCATTTTCTTGAGATGAATTAAACTGACGTATTGCATTTTCCTGTTGAACATTTGATATATCTATTCTAGCATTTAAATCAGCCATAAATTGATTTGTTTGATTTTCACTTGAAGCATTAAATTGTTCAGCAGCATTTCTAGCAGCTTGATTTGACAATAAAACTTGTTGTTCTTGTTGTGCTTGTAAAATAAAAGATTGTTGTTGTAGACTTATGTTAGTTAAATCCTTTTGTAAAAATGATTTTGCATTATTAATTTGTCTTTTAGTATTTAAATCTGCTTCAGCAATATTACGTTGAGACATTAGAACAGCATCTTGTATGGCTGCTTGTTGCTCATTATTAGCTTCTGTTAAACTTACAGTTTGAAAAAATTTACTATTTGATAATTCTCTTTGTTGGTCCGCATTAAACTGTGTGATATCTAAATTAAATATATTTTGAGCATTTTGTAATGAAGTTTGTTGTCTAAATTGAGCTTCTTGTAAAGCAACTCTAGCTTCTGTTTCTCTTTCTTGAGCTACACTTGCTTGTATAGCTTGAGCATTAGATTGTGCAATAGGTAGAGCACTTTGAATAATAGCATTAAATAAATTATCTCTTCCTACACTAGAAGCACTTAAACCCCTCTGTGCTAATAATTCTTCAACTTTACTTACAGCAGGTCGAGCCCATGCAGGTATTTCTCCATCTTCAATACCCTCTAATAATGAACTCATTTGATTGCTAACTAAAGCTTGTTGAGGTAATCCTTCTACTAAACCTCTTTCTTCATCAGTTAAGTCCAATAAAGCATCTTCAAGAACTGTGGGGTCATCACCAAGAGAATTTATAACTGTTTCTGAAATTCCAGCATTTCTTAGTTGTTCTTTAGCTCTAGTAATTCTTCTAACACTTAATCCTGTAATTTTAGCAGCATCGGCTATAGCTCCATCTGATAATGTTCCAACAACTCTTTCGGCAACTGCTCCCTCTTGTACCTTTACATCTGCAGGGTTAATTTTTTGAACAGAAGCAATATTCATATTATCAATAATTGCTTGGTCACTAAGAGCATCTATTTGAGCTGTTTGAACTTGAACTTGGTCAGAAGGGTCAATTTCTTCTGCAGTAACTGTAGCAGCCCGTACTCCAGTAGGTGTTGTAGCTTGAGCTATTTGGTCATCTGAAATCGTACTAACTTTTTCTGAAGGGTCTTGAATATCAAGTTGTTGCCCTGTAACATCAGTTAATGCTGCATCACTAATTTGTCCTGTCCCAGCAGCAACATCAAACGCACCTGTATCTGTTCCTACTCCTGCTTGTGCAACATCTGCTTGTGCAAATCCTTGGTCTACTATTTGGTCTGCTAGTGCCTGTGCTTGTTCACTTCTAGTGGCATTAGGGTTTCTAACAAAACTAAAACCTGGTGCTGGTGTTGGGGCTGGGGTTGGGGCTGGGGTTGGTGCTGGTCTGCTTTCTCCATAATCATACTTTATGTAAAAGTCTAATTCTTCTGGAGTCATTTCATAT
>CENP01042871.1_pt1 | contig 10115 bp, 7 predicted proteins | sample 361281 | NCBI WGS metagenome assembly CENP01 (sample SAMEA2591122, study PRJEB7988) | marine metagenome | biome: marine biome (ENVO:00000447); feature: deep chlorophyll maximum layer (ENVO:xxxxxxxx); material: saline water (ENVO:00002010), including plankton (ENVO:xxxxxxxx) | depth 70 m
CAGATTGTTACATTATTAATACCTGTCACATAAGAGAAAAAGCAACCGAAAAAGTATTTCACGATGTGGGAAGATTGAAAAAAGAATATAGAAATAAAAAAAAACCCATTCTTATAATTGCTGGATGTGTAGCTCAAGCTGAGGGTGATTTAATATTAAAAAAAGATCGTTATGTAGATGCTGTTATTGGCCCACAGTCCTATCAATCGATAAATAAAGTGATAAAAGACATAGAAAATAAAAAAGGTCAATTTGATATTACAAATTTTGAAACAATAAAGAAGTTTGATGAACTTAAGTCAACTAATAATAGCAATTTTAATGTATCTTCCTTTTTGACTATACAGGAAGGTTGTGACAAATTTTGTAAATTTTGTGTAGTCCCTTACACAAGAGGCCCAGAATATTCTAGAAGTTTTGAAGAAATTCTAGATGAGGCGGATAAACTTATAAGCAATGGATCACGAGAAATAACTTTATTAGGACAGAACGTAAATGCTTACAATAAAAACAATAAACGTCTTTCAGACATTATTCATGCGCTTGAGAAAAAAAAAAATCTTTTGAGGATTCGATATTATACCTCGCACCCGAAAGATATGACAAGTGATTTACTCGAGGCACATAAAGAATGCTCAAAACTTATGCCTTTATTACATCTTCCAGTTCAATCAGGCTCAGATAAAATACTTAAAACAATGAATAGAAAACATAATATTAAAGAGTATTTGGAAATAATTAATGATCTAAAAGAAAAAAATCCCAAAATAGAATTTGCTAGTGACTTTATAATTGCTTATCCTGGTGAAAAAAAAGATGATTTTGATAAAACCTGTGAATTAATGAAAACGGTTAAATTTATTAATTCGTACTCTTTTATCTATAGCCCAAGACCAGGAACACCAGCAGGTGATATGGAAAAAGTGGACGAAAAGTTATCCAGAGAAAGACTCTCAATGTTTCAGAAAATTGCCGAAAAAATTAAATTAGATTATAAAAAAAAACTTTTAAACAAGATAGTTAAAGTTTTGTTCGAAAATAAAATGAGCAAAGAAAAATATAAATATTTTGGAAGAGACGAATATCAAAATCCAGTTATAGTCTATTCAAAAAAAAATATCATTGGCCAGGAAAAGAAGGTTCTTATTAAAAAATTTTCCCAACATACAATTTTTGGTGAATTAACTGATACCGATAACTTTCTCGCAGCTTAAATATGTCTAAAATAGAAAATTTTGATCAAACTTACGGTATTAAAAAAATAGATAAGAAAACAATTAATATTAAAGTACATGATAATGATATTTTAGTATCAGTTGTAGGTGAGTTTAATAGCAATTTAAACGAATTAGAAAAATTGACTAAGACAAAGATTTTTTTTAGAGGAAATTCAATTACAATTAAAGGAAATAATGAAGAAATCAACAGAGCATCAGATGCTATAAAATTTTTAATAAATAAATATTTAAAAACCAATTTAATTGAAAAACAGGATTTAGCGCTATCGGTCAAAGAGAGAAATATGAATTTTAAATCTAATGTTCATAATTTAGATCAATTAATAAAAACCCCAAAGAAAACGGTTATAGCAAGATCAAAAAAACAATCTGAATATATTAAGGCCTTAACAGATAAAGATATTACAATTGCTTTGGGTCCCGCAGGAACAGGAAAAAGTTTTTTAGCTGTTTCAGTTGCTATGACAATGTTATTCGAAAAAAAAGTAGAAAAAGTAATTTTATCAAGACCAGCGGTAGAGGCGGGCGAAAAGCTAGGTTTTTTACCTGGTGATATGAAAGAAAAAGTAGATCCATATTTAAGACCATTATACGACGCTCTCTACGATCTTTTTGGTTTTGAAAAGATTAATAAAAAAATTGATTCTGGTGAAATTGAGATAGCTCCTTTAGCATTTATGAGAGGAAGAACTCTTAAAAACTCTTTTGCCATACTGGACGAAGCTCAGAACGCTACTTTAACTCAAATTAAAATGTTTTTAACAAGAATAGGTGAAAATTCAAAAATTGTAGTAAACGGTGATCCTTCGCAAGTAGATTTAATTAATAAATCCCAATCTGGACTGCTTAAAACAAAAAAAATTCTTAACAAAGTGAAAGAAATTAAATTGATAGAATTTGATCATAAAGATGTAGTAAGACATCCTTTAGTGACTAAAATTATTCAAGCATTCAATAAAAATATTAATGATAAAGATTAATGTTATTGTCAAAGATAAAACTTGGCTCAAATTTATAAAAAACCCAGAAAGTTACTTAAAAAGTAAAATCAAAAAAATTCAGAATGAAAAATTTTTTGGGAAACATAAATATTCGTTTAGTCTTAAGTTGTCTAACTCAAGAGAAATAAAATACTTAAATAAAAAATTTCGGAAAAAAAATAACTCAACAGATATTTTATCTTTTCCAAATCAGACAAAAAAAAAATTTCATGAACTAGTAAGATTTAACAAAGAAATATACTTAGGAGACATAATAATAAACTCAAACAAGATAAACTCTTCTTCAATAAATTTATTCAAAAAACACTTTAATATATTATGGATACACGGTCTTGTTCATTTGTTTGGATATGATCATAAAAAAGATAAAAGTTATAAAAAGATGAATTTAATAGAAAAAAAATTTTTAAAAAAGCTAAGCTAGATGTTTAATTTTTTTCTCAATAATCGAATATTGATGGTACTCGTAATTCCTCTTTTATTAGGATGTATTTCGGTTTTTTCATTTCAACCATATAATTTAACGATAATTAATTTTATTATATTTCCATGTCTTTTTTTTATTTTGTGCAATATTAATAAGAGGTCAAAAAACAAATATAGAAAAAAACCACATTTAATAAATATTTTTTATGTAGGCTATTTTTTTGGTGTAGGTTTTTTTTTAACAGGAACATATTGGATTTCGAATTCTTTACAATTTGACCAATCTTTTAAAAATTTTATACCTTTCACAATTATACTAATTCCTCTCACATTAGGCTTATTTTACGGCTTAGGATCAATAGTTGTTGGAAAATATTTAGCGTATGATATTAAGTCTATTTTTTTATTTTGTGCCTCAATATCTGCCGCTGATTATCTTAGAGCAAAAATTTTCACAGGATTTCCTTGGAATCTCTGGGCTTATAGTTGGTCATGGTTTACAGAAATTATACAAATTTTGAATCCTATCGGATTATTTGCATTTAATTTATTGGCAATAACTTTTTATTGTACACCTGTAATATTATTTTTAAAAAAATTTAAATATAAAAGTCTAATAACATTGATATTTTTTACGTCTTTTTTCGCTAATTATTTATACGGAAATTACTTATTAAATAATAATAACCAAATTCAAAGTTACCTAAATGAAAATAAGTTTATTAATGTTAAAATAATTTCACCAAATTTTGAATTAAAATATAATTTATCAGATAAGGAAACATTAGATCGAATAAAAAAACTAATAAGATATAGCAGCGTTGAAAAAAATAAAAAAACTCTATTTATTTGGCCTGAGGGAGCATTGTCTGGAAAATATTTTTATGAGATTGAAAAATATAAAGGCTTAATAAAAGAAAATTTTTCTAAGAACCATTTGATAATATTCGGTATAAATACATTAGATAAAGAGAAAGATAAGTTTTATAATAGTATGGTTGTTGTAGACAATAATTTAGATAAGAAATTCCAGTATAATAAAATTAAATTAGTGCCTTTCGGTGAGTTTTTGCCATTCCAGGCATATTTGGAAAAAATTAAATTTAAAAAAATTACTGAAGGTTTTGGATCCTTCAGCAAAGGAAGTATAACAAATACTTTTTCTTATGATAATTTAAATATTATACCTTTGATTTGTTATGAAATAATTTTTCCAGAGTTAATTCAAAAAATAAAACAAAAGAGCAATTTACTGATTAATATTTCAGAGGATGCCTGGTTTGGAAATACTATAGGCCCGCATCAACATTTTTCAAAATCAATATTTAGAGCAATCGAAAGCGACTCTTTCGTTTTGAGATCAGCAAACAAAGGCATCAGCGCAGTGATAAATAATAAAGGACAAATTATAAAGGCTTTAAAAAACAACGAAACAGGGAATTTAGAGTATAAGTTACCGGTATTTGAAAAAAAAGGAGGAAATAAAAATGATTTGATATTTTTTGCCCTTTTATTTACATATTGTTTTATCTTTTTTAAATTGAAAAAAAATGACTGAAAAAAAATATTTATTTACAAGTGAGTCAGTATCAGAAGGCCATCCTGACAAAGTGTGTGACAGGATTTCAGATATGGTAGTTGATAGTTATTTGTCTAAAGATCCATTTTCTCGAGTAGCTTGCGAAACATTGACAACAACAAATAAAGTTATACTTGCAGGTGAAATTCGCGGACCTAACATTAATAAAAATGAAATTATTGAAAAAGTAAGAAATTGTATTAAAGACATAGGCTATGACCAAGAAGGATTTTCTTGGAAAGAGCAAACCAAAATCGAGTCTCATCTTCACGAACAATCGACTGATATAGCAATGGGAGTCGATTCTAAAGATAACAAAGATGAAGGAGCGGGAGATCAAGGAATTATGTTTGGATACGCATGCAGCGAAACAGAAGATTTAATGCCAGCACCGATATTTTATTCACATAAAATTTTGAGGTTAATGGCTCAAGATAGAAAATCTGGTACTTTAATAGGGATAGAACCTGACTCAAAAAGTCAAGTAACCATGGAGTACGAAAACGGAAAACCTAAAAAAGTGACTTCAGTTGTAATATCAACTCAGCATTCAAAAGAACTCAATCAGGAAAAAGTGAGAGAAATAATTCTTCCTTATATAAACAAATCTATTCCTAAAGAATTATTAACAGATCTTAAAAAAACAGAAATTTATATAAATCCCACAGGACAATTTGTTATTGGTGGCCCCGATGGAGATACTGGTCTCACTGGTAGAAAAATAATTGTAGACACTTATGGAGGAGCCGCTCCACATGGAGGAGGAGCATTTTCTGGTAAAGACCCTACAAAAGTTGATCGATCCGCAGCCTATGTTTCTAGATATTTAGCAAAAAATGTTGTTGCCTCAGGTTTAACTGATAAATGTTTGATCCAGCTATCCTATGCAATAGGAGTTTCAAAACCACTTTCAATATACGTAAAATTAGGAGAAAAAGACCAAGGAAAAATTGCAGAGGTAGAAAAAATTATAAAAAATAATTTCGATTTATCTCCTAGAGGAATAAGGGAATTATTGAGGCTTAATAAGCCGATATATGAAATAACATCATCTTATGGACACTTTGGGAGAAAACCAACCGATAAAGGTGAATTTTCTTGGGAAAAAACTGATAAAACCTCACTTTTTAAAAAGGTGTAATCTTGAAAAAACCTTAATTTTTCTTTATTAATAGTGAAATTTTTCAAAACTTCAAAATGGGCACTAGCCCATTTTTTTTTAGGAGATTAAAAATGTTGAATAGAGGACTAGATAAACTTGAATTGTTAAGAATTGTTGATGCAGTAGCAAATGAGAAATCAATAGACAAAGATATTGTTATTGGCTCAATGGAAAGTGCAATACAAAAGGCTGCTCTAACTAAATTCGGTCAAAATAATAACATTCTTGTAAAGATTGATAGAGAGACTGGAAATATAAGCATACAAAAAGTCGTAGATGTTGTTGAGACAGTAGAAGATCCCAGTCGAGAAATAACACTTAAAGATGCTAACTCCGTTAATAAGAATAGATCTGAACCTCTAAAAGTTGGAGATAAAATATACGAGGATCTACCACAAATTGACTTTGGAAGAATAGCTGCTCAAAGTGCCAAACAAGTCATAAATTCAAAAGTTAGAGAAGCAGAAAAAAATAGACAGTATGAAGACTTTATAGATAAGCAAGGGCTAATATTAAGCGGTATAATTAAAAGATTAGAATATGGGAACGCAATAGTTGACCTAGGAAAAGCTGAAGGAGTTATAAAAAAAGACGAGCTTATCCCTAGAGAAGTATTAAAAACAGGTGAAAGAGTTAAGGCGTATTGTTACGAAGTAAAAAAAGAGCTAAAAGGTCATCAAATATTTTTATCAAGAGCCCACCCCCAATTTCTTGCAAAGTTATTTTTTCAAGAAGTTCCTGAAATATATGAGGGAATTATAGAGATAAAATCAGTTGCAAGGGACCCAGGAAGTAGAGCTAAGATTTGTGTTTATTCAAAAGATACTTCGATCGATCCTGTTGGAGCCTGTGTTGGAATGAGAGGAAGTAGAGTTCAAACAATTGTAAACGAATTACATGGTGAGAAAATTGATATTATAAAATGGACTGAAGATTTACCAACTCTTATCTCAGAATCATTGTCTCCCGCTGAAATTCAAAGAGTTTTAATAGATCAATCTAATAAAAAAATTGATGTTATTCTCAGTGAAGAAAATCTAAGCAAAGCTATAGGAAGAAGAGGCCAGAATGTAAGATTAGCCTCTAAGCTAACTAATTTTGAAATTGATATTCTTACTGACAAAGAGGACTCAGAAAGAAGACAAGCTGAATTCAAAGATAAAACTGAAGCGCTTATTAAAAATTTAGAAGTCGATGAAACATTGGGACAGCTTTTAGTTTCTGAAGGATTTCAAAGTATTGAAGAAATATCCCAAGCAAAATTTGAAGATATTTCGAAAATAGAAGCAATAGATGAAGACACAGCCAAAGAACTTATAACAAGATCTAAAGATAGTTTAATAAAATTAAAAGAAGAGGTTGGAAAAAGACTGATAGAATTAGGAGTTGAAGATAAACTTATTAATTTAAAAGGAATGACCCAGGGTATGTTAGTGATATTAGGTCAAAAAAATATTAAAAAATTGTCTGATTTTGCAGATTTGTCGACTGATGAATTAGTAGGTGGATTTGACGAAATAAAAGGTAAAAAAATAAGGCTCCAAGGCTACTTGGAAGAATTTTCTTTAACAAGAGAGGAAGCAGATCAATTAATAATGTCTGCTAGAGATATAATATACAAATAATTATGGACAAGGAAAAAGAAAAAAAAAAAACGTTAACAATTTCGTCAAACTTAAAAAAAAAAATTGACACAAGCTCTCTTTCAAAAAAAGAAAATATTAAAACCTATTCTATTAATAGTGATAAAAAAAATTTATTTAAGACACCCAAAAATACCAGAAGAAATAACTCTTCTGATCAAAACTTCAAAAATCAAGGAAGTAAAAATAAAAAATTTACTAGAAAATTCGTTGAACAGCAAGCAACCAAAGCATTTGTTAAGAAAGATGAAAAACCAACAGGAAAAAGTAAATTAAAGCTAAAAACTCCAATAGATAAAAGAGATTTTAAACTTACAGTCTCAAGGGCGCTTAATGTAGAAGAGATTGAAATTAAACAACGAAGCCTTGCTGCAGTAAAAAGAGCTAGATTAAAAGAAAAAAAAATCAATCCAGACTCAGATGAAAAGAAAGAATATAAAAAAGTTATAAGAGAAGTTAAAATTCCTGAGCAAATTACTATTCAAGAATTATCTAACCGGATGGCAGAAAAATCTAATGATATTATTAAATTTTTATTAAATATGAAAGTAATTGCAACTATCAATCATACTATAGATAAGGATACTGCAGAATATATCGTTAAAGAATTTGGACACAAAGCGATAATAGAAAATTCTCAACCTGAGGAAATCAATAAGAATAAATTAATGAGTGGAAAAATTGAGAAGAGGCCTCCGGTTGTTACTATAATGGGCCATGTTGATCACGGAAAAACTTCACTTCTGGATGCATTAAGACAAACGAATGTTGTTTCTGATGAATTTGGTGGTATCACCCAACATATTGGGGCTTACCAAGTCAAAGCAAATGACAACCAGTTCATAACTTTTATCGATACTCCTGGACACGCAGCCTTCACAGAAATGAGAGCTAGAGGTTCTAAGATTACCGATATTGTAGTTTTAGTTGTGGCAGCAGACGATGGAATCAAACCGCAAACAATAGAAGCTATAAATCACGCTAAAGCAGCAAAAGTTCCTATAATTGTAGCAATAAACAAATCTGATTTACCTAATAAAAATATTTCAAAAATAAAAAATGATTTAATGAGGTACGAATTAGTAGCTGAAGATCTAAGTGGCGATACATTATTTGTTGAGGTGTCAGCTACAAAAAAAATGAATTTAGAAAAACTAAAAGAAAGTATACTCTTACAATCAGAAATTTTAGATTTAAAGGCGTCTGTATCAGATAAAGCTACTGGCATAGTGATAGAGTCAAAAATTGATAAAGGAAAAGGACCTGTATCAACAATTTTAGTTTCTAATGGAACTCTTAAAAAAGGTGATTACTTCGCGTGCGGCAAAACTTGGGGAAAAATTAGAGCTATGATTAATCATGACGGAGTCTTAGTTAATGAAGCTTATCCATCTATGCCTGTTGAAATTCTAGGGATGAATGACACGGTATTTTCAGGCGCTGAGTTTTTGGTAACCGACAACGAGGATAAAGCTAAAGAAATTTCAGAATTTAAAAATGAAAATTCATCTAAAAATAAGATTATGATAAATGACAAATCTGCAATATTTGATAAAGGCGAAGAAGTAGAGGAATTAAATGTTATTATAAAATCTGATGTCCATGGTTCTAGTGAGGCACTTAAAATGTCGATTGAAAAAATAGAACATCCTGAAGTAAAACCAAAAATTATTTTGTCAGAAATTGGTATGATTAATGAGACAGATATTTCTCTAGCTAAAGCTTCAAAAGCAGTACTTATAGGATTTAATGTAAAGGCAAACAGAGAGGCAAAAAAAATATCTGAAGAGCAAAAAATCGAAATAAAATATTTTAATATTATATACGAGGCTATTGAATATATCGAAAAAAGACTTTCAGGACTATTGGAGCCAGATACAAAAGAAATTTCACTTGGCTCTGCAGAGGTACAAAAAATATTTAAAGTTTCAAAATTTGGACAAATTGCTGGATCTAAAGTAATAGATGGCGAAATACAAAATAAATCTAAGGCAAGAATAGTTAGAGATGGCACAGTTGTTTATGACGGTGAAATTATAAGTATTTTTAGAGAAAAAAATGCAGTTAAAGAAGTTAAAAACGGCTTGGAATGTGGAATAAGTTTGAGAGATTTTATAGATTTTAAAGAAAAAGATATAATAGAGTCTTATCAGATACAAAAAATAGAGAGAACTATATGATTAATAGTAATTTTTCTAATAAAGGATACTCACAAAGGCAACTGAGAGTAGGAGAGTTGGTTAAACAAAGTATTGGTGAAATATTCATTAAAAATGAGACAAAGATATCGTCATTTAATTCGCGATTTATAACGGTAACAGAAGTAAGAATGACCCCAGACTTGAAAACTGCTAGAGTTTATGTGATACCACTAGGTGGAATAGATATGAAAGAAATCGTAGGTGTATTGACTGATAACGCTCATCTTGTTAGAAAAGCATTATCAAAAAAGCTAAGTTTAAAGTTTCTTCCAAAACTCAACTTTATTGAAGATAGATCTTTCGAATATGCAGAAAAAATAGAAAGGTTGATCAAAGAAAATAAAAAAGATGAAACAAACAAAAAAAGATATAATTAAGTCACTTGCAATAAACAAGTCTGATGTTGGCTCTGCTGAGATACAAATTGGTTTACTGAGCAGTAAGATTGAAAAATTAGCAGTGCATTTTAAAAAATTTAAAAAAGACAAGCACTCTACTATAGGTTTATCAAAGTCAGTAAATAAGAGAAAAAAACTATTGAGTTATCTTAAGAGAAAAAAACCTGACTCATATGAAAAAATTATAAAACAATTAAGTCTAAGAAAATAATGTTTAAAATTCAAAAGGAAGAAATAGATTTCGGAGGAAAAAAATTAGTTTTAGAAACTGGTAAAGTTGCAAGACAAGCTGATGGAGCAATAATAGCGAAATTAGGTGAAACAGTTGTAATTGCAACAGTTGTAGGAGCAAAAAAACTTAATGAAGGACAAGACTATTTTCCTTTATCTGTTAATTATCAAGAAAAGTATTATGCTGCTGGGAAAATACCTGGAGGTTATTTTAAAAGAGAAGCTAGACCAACCGA
>CENP01082670.1_pt1 | contig 10110 bp, 18 predicted proteins | sample 361281 | NCBI WGS metagenome assembly CENP01 (sample SAMEA2591122, study PRJEB7988) | marine metagenome | biome: marine biome (ENVO:00000447); feature: deep chlorophyll maximum layer (ENVO:xxxxxxxx); material: saline water (ENVO:00002010), including plankton (ENVO:xxxxxxxx) | depth 70 m
CAGTCTGGTGCGAGTTTAGACTTAGATATAACACAAGACGGATCGAATAACACTGTTGGTAATTCAACAACTGCATCTACATCTACAGGTGCAACTACAGTGCTTGATATTGATCAAGTAGGTAACTCAAACGTGATCACATATCAAATCAATGGTGCAACTTATACTGGTGCTATCAGTCTAACAGGTAATTCAAATGATGTAGATTTAAATTGTGATAGTACAGGTGGTAACTCATCTTGTGGAACTGTAACTGCAAACATTACTTGGACAGGTAATTCTAATGACATAGATTTAGATATCGGTCAAACAAGTGATGCATCAAACTCAACTGTAAATATTACAGGTGCGTCTGGTTCTGATAGTAACGTGGTTGCGGCAACTGTGGACGGTACAAGTGCTATATTAACATTAACTGTAAACGGCGATACTAATAACTACTTAATAGATATTGACGGAAACGGTGATGTTAACGGACACACATTGATACATTCTCACACAGGTAGTATTGCTGATGTTGATATCATACAGTCAGGTGTTAATGATAACTATATTTCTTTAACAACGTCAGGTGATAATGCAGACATTGATATTTCACAAACTGACTAATTTAATCTTAGGAATATTCCTTTTTTTCAGTACAACACTTTATGCATCATCAATAGGTGATGTTGTATTGAAAGAAGGAAATTCTGTCATAGAAAGAGTTGATAACACTGAGGTTGAGGCAGTAAAAGATCTAGATGTTTTTTCATATGACACTGTAAAAACTGGTAAAGGTAAACTTGCCATAGAGTTTTTAGATGATACTAGAGTTGATGTCACATCTCATTCTAAACTTATTATAGATGAATTTGTATATGATCCTAATACAAAGACGGGTAAACTATCTTTAAAAGCATCTTTAGGAACTGTAAGATATGCAAGTGGTCAAATTGCAAAAAATTCAGCACAAAATATTAGTATTAAGACACCCACTGCAACTGTATCAGTTAGAGGAACAGACTTTGCAATGACAGTTGATGAGATAGGATCATCTACTATTATATTACTGCCAAGTTGTGATACAAGTGGTAATTGCTTCGTTGGTGAAATATCCGTAGAGAGTGATGCAGGTCAAGTAATATTAAATCAAGCATTTCAAGCCACACAAGTTGAAACACCAGAACAAAGACCATTGTCACCTGTTTTATTAGATTTAGATGAGTCTTTAATTAATAATTTATTAATAGTTAGACGACCACCAAAATTAGATGATCAGATTCAATACGAGAAAAACTTAAAAATAGTTGCAAATGCATTAGATATTGACTTTTTAAAGTTTGATGATTTAGAAGTTGACTTACTAGAGGTTCAAGAAGACGAGTTTGCTAATCGATTGGATGTAGATTTTTTAGAAAATAATTTCTTAGCTGACATATTAGCAGAGTTAAACAAACAATTGGCCTTGCAAATGAGGAGTGAATTTGATAAGATAAAAGACAAAAGACAATTAGGTAGAGACGAATTTGGAGTTTTACTTTTAGAGGAAGACGGTAATTGGATATGGAGTCGTGAAGATGCCGCAGGTAATAACATCGTCTTAACCTTGAGTCAAGAGAATGGATATATAATTAATGTACAACAACAAGATTTCGAGATTAGAGATTACACATTAGGAGAGGGTAGTAATGAAATATACATTATTCAAAATCAGTAAAGAATTAGGTCTTTTAATATTTTTATTATCTTTTATTTTATTTTGTTCAGTATTAAATGCGAATAATTTTGATCTTACTGTTTCAGGTAGCACTGGTTATACTATAACAACTACACAAGATGGTATTGATAATAATATTGATTTAGACATGTTAAACATGGACTCTGCAACAATCACTTTTAATCAGACAGGTAACTATCACTCTATTGATATTGATGTTGATGGTAGAACAAGTAACGGAAGTTCTATTACTATAAATCAAACAGGTAACAGTAAAACTTATACTGGTGATTTATATTGTGGTCACACTTATTGTACAATGACACTTAATCAGTAATGAAAAAAATTTTCACTCATTGGAGTTTTTCTTTAGTCACATTATTTTTTTTAATATGGGTAGGACTAAAAGATCCACAAATAAAAGAATTATTAAGACTAAAATCATTTGATTTATTATTTCAATCACAAGAAAAAACAATATCTGAAGACATTGTAATTTTAACAATAGATGAAAAATCGATTGACAAGTTTGGTCAATATCCTTGGTCTAGAGATATTTACTCTGACATCATAGATTACTTACGTTTAAACAATGCAGGTGTCATTGTATTACCGATATTATTTTCTGAAGAAGATAGATTTGGTGGTGATGAAATATTTGCAGATTCACTTAAAGATAATTTTGTTGTAGTTGGACAAGTCGGATCACATCAAACTTCAAGTAACGGTTATCCAAGAGGAGTTGCAAAAATAGGTAATCCTTTGGATTGGTTGTTTGAATGGCCTGGTATGGTTGGACCAATACCGATCATTGGTGATAACGCATCGGGTGTTGGTGTTTTAAATACTGCACCAGAGATTGATGGTGTTGTAAGAAGAATGCCTTTACTTATGAAAATAGGTAATGATGTTTACCCGTCAATGGCAATAGAAGTTATTAGAACTGCCACTGGTGATCCAAGTTATCAAGTAAAGTCAGGTGATGCTGGAATAATCGCAATGAGAGTACCAGGGTTTGCAACAATCAAAACAGATTCAAATGCTAGAATATGGTTGACATGGAATAAGTCTTATCCAACTATATCAGTTGCAGATTTAGGATCAGAGGAAATAAGAGTGGCAGGTAAAACTGTTATTGTGGCTGTAACTGCTGAAGGATTAAATGGAGTTATTGCAACACCAATAGGAAGTCAATACGATTATATTGCAATAGCATCAACACTACAAACAGTTATTGATGGTATCAATATAGAGAGAATTGATCTATTACCATTGATTGAAATACTTATTGCGTTTATCGTAGGATTATTAATAGTAGTTTTAACAAGATTTACACCATATTATATTGTTGGATTATCAATGGTAATTAGTAGTGCAGGTGGTATTTTTACAACTAATTATTTGTTTAATAACAAACTTATATTATTTGATACGACATGGATTTTAGTTGTAATATTATTTGTAGGTTTACATAGTATATTTAATCGTTTTATTTTAGAATTTAATTTAAAACAACAAATAAGAAAACAGTTTGAAACTTATCTTGATCCAAGACAAGTTGCAATATTACAAAAAGACCCAAGTAAATTAAAACTTGGCGGTGAAAGAAAAGAGATGTCATTTTTGTTTATGGATATCGTAGGGTTCACACCAATATCTGAATATTATAAAAACAATGATGACCCAGAAGGATTAGTAGAAGTTATCAACGATTATTTAAATCGTATGACAAAAATTGTTTTAGACAATGGTGGTACAGTTGACAAATATATGGGTGATTGTATTATGGCATTTTGGAATGCACCATTAGATTGTCCTAATCATGCTGAGATGGCAGTAAAGACAAGTATTGAGTGTGGAAAAGAAACTGAAAATCTCAAAGAAGAATTTAGAAAAAAAGGTTTACCAGAAATCAATATAGGATCAGGTGTTAACACAGGCACTTGTATTGTTGGTAATATGGGAAGTGATTCTAGGTTTGATTATTCTGTAATCGGTGATGCAGTAAATTTGGCTGCAAGATTAGAAGCATCAACTAGAAACTACAAAGACAAGAATGGCAACGTGTTGCCAACACTATACTCTTCATATACTAAAGATCAACTAACAAATATTGAATCGATAGAAGTTGATAAGATTAAAGTAAAAGGTAAAGAAGAGTTAATTACAATATATAAACCAAAGGAGTAATTATGGCTAGAATGATGAATACATCTAATGTATATGAACCAAAAATAAAAAGAACATCAATAGGAAATGGCAAAACAAAAATGTCATCTATGAATAAACATAAAAGAAGATCATGGAAAAAATACAAAGGACAAGGTAAGTAATGAAAGAAGTAATTGTTTACAGTAAGAATATGTGTGGATATTGCGTCCAAGCAAAAAACTATTTAAAAAGTAAAGATATAGAGTACAAAGAAATAAACATAGAAGAACAACCAGAAGCGAGAGAGTTTATACTTAGTGAGGGTCATAGAATGATGCCTCAAATCTATATAGATGGCAAGAGTATTGGTGGATATCAACAACTAATTAAGTTAGATTTATCGTCATTTTCTTGATTGACAGATTGTCGCACCCTAAAAGTCCTTAATTATCGGGCATTTTTTAACCAAATTAATTTAATATAACCCTTGACAACATACCCATAGCCTGTCAAAATATAATTAGATGAACAAAAAGAGAGGTAATCAAATGTCAATCGAAATCAAAAAAGGTGATGAAATCACTGCTGTATGGGGTGCTGGACACCCAGAACAACAAGGTAAGATATCTAAAATAAATGAAGATGGTTCTTACATTGTTAAATTAAAAAACGGTAGGTTGGTAGATCAACACTTAGTTTTAAAGAATGAGTTTAAAAGTGACTACTTCTTAAAATGCAGTATTGGGTATCATCATATGCCATCTGCCCAAAGTGTTGCAACGAGTAATTATGAAAGGTTATTTGGAACTGCTTAATGAGTAAACAAGGAACATTACATTTAGTTTATTGGCGAGAATATAGGGATGAATCAGAAAAATATAATCCCTTTTTCAAAACTTATTATACAATTTTTAGAAACGCACCTTTATCACAACTTGATAGATTATCGTCTTCTAAATTACATAACAAGATTAAAAGATTTTGTGATAAAAATTACAAAGAAGATGTAAGTAATTTTACAGGTGGATCTGGTGTAGAAATGATACATGGTTCTGAATATTATCATACTTACAATGATGAGTTTGGAAATGAAGATACACCTTATAGTGATTCTGATTTTTACTATGATTATTGTCAATCATATAATGGTAGACAATTTTTTAAACACGATTTTTTACCAAAATTTACAGAAGAAATGTCACCGTTCTATGAGAATGGTCAATTTTGTGGGCCAATATAAAAATGTTAAGAGCATTATTTTGGATGGCAATAGGTGCCCTACTAACTTTAGTAGATTATGGAGTGGTCTTTGAATGGATGGCCGCAATATTTACAGTTTTATCAACTAAATAAAAATTAAGGAGAACGCTTGAAACAATATAGAAACAAACCAAACTTTGAAAGAACCGAAGGTCTACATGTCATCGTTAGAGATAATAATGTTGACAAGGCAATGAGGAAACTTAAACGTATGGTAAAGAATGCTGGAACTCTTCAAGAAATTAAAGAGAGACAGTTTTTTCAGAAACCATCAGAGAAAAAAAGACTTGCAAAAAAGGCAGGTAAAAAAAGATGGTTAAAAAAAGTGGCACAAACGGAAAATGAGTATTGATGAATACGCAGAGTATGAAAAATTAAAAAAGAAATCTAGAACTGATAATATGTCTATGAAGGTAAAAGATGTATTACGTTTTTTTGATTTAAAGGAAAAGTTTGATGACAGACAACATAATAAAAGGACCGTGGAAAAGAGTGGTGTCAATATCACCAGAGGAAAATAGTAGGGTTCGTGAAGATATAGAGTTCGTAGAGGAACTTGCAGAAAGTATTGTGGTTAATGCGATCACAAATTTTCAAGAGAACGGTATTGATGTAACATCTGATACAATGAAAATGTACATACCTTTCTTAAATGAATGTGTCAGAGCAGTCTGTTACAAAGATATGGGTTATAAACATATATTAAATAATCTTGTTGAAAAGATTATGACCGAAAAATCTATTGACAATAACTTAGATATATCGTATCATAGTGTTAATATAGATAAAGTAAAAGAATTGACAGAGGATAAATGATTATACTTGATATGAATCAAATTTCACTTGCGAGTTTGATGATGCATTTGAATATGGAAAAAACCAAGAAACCTGATATGGGTATGGTTCGCCATATGATATTAAATTCTGTTCGTATGTATCGTCAAGACTTTAACGAAGAGTATGGTGAAATTGTTTTGGCTTATGATAGTAAACATTATTGGCGTAGAGATTATTTTCCTTACTATAAATTAAATCGTAAAAGAGCAAGAGATAAAGACAGTAAAGATTGGGAATCTATTTTTGAGTGTTTAAATAAAATCAAACAAGAAATTAAAGATTATCTACCCTACAAAGTAATCGAAGTACACGGTGCAGAAGCAGATGATGTTATTGCTACTTTAGTTAAAGAATACTTAGATGAAAAAATTATGATTATATCTGGTGATAAAGACTTTATTCAATTACAAAAATATTCTAATGTATCTCAATTTTCACCTATATTAAAGAAAAAATTAAATGGTGAAGATCCAAACGAATATATAAAAGTACATATACTAAAAGGAGACTCATCTGATGGCATACCTAACGTGTTATCAAATGATAATGTTTTTACTGAAGGATTAAGACAAAAACCTTTAAGTAAAAAAAAGATAGATGCGTGGAAAGACGGCAACTTTGAAAATACAATGGCAACTGATGAAATAGTTCGTAATTATAGTCGTAATAAAAATCTTATAGACTTGGATTGCATACCAGTTGACATTCAAACAAATATTCTCAAAGAGTTTACCGAAGCATCATGTGGAGATAGAAGTAAGTTATTAACATACTTTATCGAAAATAAACTAAAAGAACTAACTGATTCGATAGGAGATTTCTAATGAACAAACCATTACCTGGTACAGTATTGAATTCTAGTAATTCATTATTGTTTTCAGAAATACTAGACAAAGTGCATAAAGCAAAAACAAAAGAAGAAAAAGTAAAAATACTAAAATATCATGATAACCAATCATTAAGAATGGTAATAAAATCATCTTTTGATCCTAAAATTGAGTGGATACTACCTGAGGGTAACGTGCCTTTTAAGGCAAACGATGCACCTGCTGGAACTGAACACACAAGACTTGCAGCAGAAGCAAAAAAATTATATCACTATATTAAAGGCGGTGATAATGATACACCACAATACAAAAAAGAACTTATGTTCATACAATTGTTAGAAGGTCTACATGAAACTGAAGCACAACTTGTCATAAACGCAAAAGATAAAAAGTTGCATCAGATCTACAAAGGATTATCTAAAGAAGTTGTAAAAGAAGCATTTGGTTGGAATGATGAATTTGCGAGAGCATGAGAATAGGTGAACCATATTTAATTAAACAACCACCGTTTAAAATAGATGTAGATGGTGGAAGTAAAGAAGATGCAAAAACAAATGATAGTAGTGGTCATACTGCAAGAATATCTGAGATACGTTGGATAAATGATAGACCAACATTAGATAGATTTTTAGAATATACTAAACTGGTTAATAAAGAAGCTGGATGGAATTTCGAAATAGATGGTATAGAACCACTACAATATACAGAATATGGAACTGGTGGCGAATATGGATGGCATATTGATCAACACACAAAACCATACGCAGATAATCGTATTAGAAAAATATCATTTTCATTACTTTTAAATGATGATTATGAGGGTGGTGATTTTGATTTAGAATATGGTCACCCTAACAAAGAATTAAGACATGCGACATTCCGTCTCGGTTTAAATGAGGCAATATTCTTCAAATCAGACTTCTGGCATCGTGTAAACCCAGTAAAATCGGGCATTCGAAAGAGTCTTGTAGGGTGGATTTTAGGAAAAAATTATTAAAAATAACCCTTGACATATACCCTATATCGTGGTATTATATAATAAGAAATTGAGAGGTACTTATTATGAAAACAGTAAATAAATCAGCAAACACAATCGAGGAAGGTTTTAAGTTTCTTAAAGAAGCAGCCATCCAAGATTACAACGAATTCATTGCAGATAACAAAAGTATGCAACAAGAGTTCGCAGAAAATATTAATTTAGATGTAGGTGGTCAAAAATATTTTAAGATCACTGTTGGTGCATATAACAGAGGACGATCTGTATTTGCATTTATCGTAAAAGAAGATGATGATAAGTTTAAAAAAGGCGATATCCTAAAACCTGCATCATGGAAAGCTCCTGCCAAAAATAAGGCAAGAGGTAACGTTTTATCAGGTAACTATCCTATAAATTGGACTGGTCCTTTATATTTAAGTTAGGAGGCATTTATGATTAACGAAACTTTAACAGTAATTATGCATATCGGTATGATAGGTTTTACTTTATATTTCATTAAAGAATTGTTTGCCTAATGAACAGTTTGACACTTGCGACCTCTCAACCTCATCATCACAATAAGCAAGTGTCTGGTCACTATAAATATATGATGAGACAATGTGAATGTGACCCAAAGGGGGTTAACAATTCTTGTTTAACCCCCTATACTAACAGGAGAGGTAAGATGAATACTGTAGATGTAGAAGGCGGCACTAAAAAACAAAGATTACTTGTTGAAAAATTAGTCAATTGGTGTTTTTTAAGATTGACACCAAGACATAGAACTATTCATGTAAACGTTGATTTAACAACAGATATTCCTATTGATGGTGAGTGTTCTAGAGGTGGAGAACGAAACGAGTTTGATATTGTAGTTTATAAGAAACTAAAAGACGATGATTTTATTACAACTATATTACATGAGATGGTACATGTCATGCAGTATGCGACAGGTAAAATGAAAGATTTAAATAATGAAGGTTCCACAGTTTACTGGCGAGGATACAATTATACTAATTATGAGTATCGAAGACAACCGTGGGAAAGACAAGCATATCGATTACAAGAAATATTATTGAGAGAGTGGAAAAAATATGTGGGAAGCAATAAATGTTGCCGTTGTGTGTCTAGCACTTAACGTTTATCACGAAGCAAAAAATCAAGACATAGACGGCATGTACGCCGTTGCAGATGTTGTTATGAACAGAGTAGAAGACCACAGATATCCTAATACTGTGTGTGGTGTTGTCAAACAAGGACCAACTAGAGAGTCTTGGAAGACAAGAGAAACACCTGATCCAAATGATGCAGTTTACTATCCAATAAAAAATAGATGTCAATTTTCATGGTATTGTGACGGAAAAAGTGATACCCCTTACAATCCACAGGCATGGCGTATCGCAGAATCAATCGCAGAAACTACATTAACCTATGGTAGTTTAGTCAATACTTTGGGTGCGACACATTATCACGCAGATTATGTAAAACCCTCATGGGCAGAAACTAAAATAAAAACAATGAAAGTTGGAAGGCATATATTTTATAGGTGGGAAAGATGACAGAATTTACGTCTGGTATATTCAATATTATAAGAAAATCAAGTCTAATTTTGGCCTTGATTTATACTTTAGGTCATGTTATAATAGCAATGACTGTTGTATCTGTATTGACGGGTGCGAGTCTGTGGGAGGCAGGTGCAGTTGCATTAATAGAACCTGCAATAAACGGATGTTGGTTTTATATATTACATAAATTAGTATTTAAAAATGATTAAACAATATTCAGTATTTCAAAGAAAGAAAGTAAATAAGTTACCATTGACACCTTCATTGCAAAAAGCAAGAGAAGAACACGAAAAATATTTAGAGTCAATAGGTTATAAAAAAACACCTAAATCAGAATTTACTGCATTCAATGATATTAATACAATATTTAATTCTACAAGAAAAATACAAAAGATTTCTAATCCTAAACCTTTAACACATATGGGCAACGGTGCTCCAAAAAGAAGATCAGTCAAACATAGTTTTACAGTGGCACCTGCATATAATAAAGGTGCATATCAAGTTATACATGAGAATGATATTAAAGATATTGGTAAATGATAGAATTTGATTATAATTTAGATTACAAAAATATATTATTTGAACCTAATGATAAAAGGTATAGAATAGGTAGAGGCGAACAAGGTGTATTATTAGTTCGACCATATACAAATGATATATGCCAACATTGGAAATTTAGAACACCAAGAATCGCAGAGATGAGTGCAAAAAAAATATATGTCATGTATGAAAAATATAAAACACAAGATGATTTTGTTGGTATGGATATGTGTAGAAAGTTTTTAGAAATGGGAT
>CENP01449817.1_pt1 | contig 10110 bp, 22 predicted proteins | sample 361281 | NCBI WGS metagenome assembly CENP01 (sample SAMEA2591122, study PRJEB7988) | marine metagenome | biome: marine biome (ENVO:00000447); feature: deep chlorophyll maximum layer (ENVO:xxxxxxxx); material: saline water (ENVO:00002010), including plankton (ENVO:xxxxxxxx) | depth 70 m
TAGGCTCTGAATCGTAATCTTTTAAGACACCAATTCTCTTAACAAGTGAACCGACACCCAACCCAGAAGCCGACAACTGCTCAACAAACTTTTGTTTGTATGCCTTGTGCATAGAAGAAATAGCAGCTTTGTCCTGTTTTAAAGTGGGACAACTCCTGCGATTGTGACCAGTTCCACCACAGTAGGAACATGATCTAGGAGTAGAATTGCGTTTTCTCTCTCTTTCTAATTGCTTTGCAATATAGGTATCGGGTTTCAATTCTGCATAAGCTATGCGGTGAGGACAAGTGCGCTTATTGTGGCCCTTCTCATTACACCAACTACATCTAACTGTGCCGTTCCAGCTCATTTTATGTCGCTCCAATAAATGTTGAACTTGAATACAATTATATAGAAAATTTTTAAAAAGTCAAATTATTTTTTTCTATGCCAGTCAATGAGCATCTGGCCAACCCACAACCCGATTGCAATTGTGACTACACTACCGATAAATTCCATATCATTCTCCTTCACTAATAATATCTAAATGTTTCGCTCTGATAGAATAAGACTTTCCATCCTGTCGACAGAGCACGACGCACGTATATTGCTCTCTATTCAATGCTTCGTTCAATCCGCTATCTGGATGATCCCAACCCACTGTAGGTATGATATCAACTACAATTCCTGCCAGACCTGAGTGGTCCGACCTTGTACCATCTGACTTAACAAGATCACCAATTTTAATTTCTTTTTGTTGCATGCTTTAGCTCTCTTCTGTCGTGACACCAATAAAGTCCACCAGACAAGCGTGTTTTGGACCACTGGACAATAAAAGGATAGCTATGATAGTTGTTCTTAATATTCGTAATCAATCCGGTTTGCTTTGCATCTACCATCGTCAATTTACTATTGAATACACGGTTAGCACCATAACCAGAAAGCTGCACTAAATCGCCGACTTTCATTTTGAAAACTCCCATATCGTCAAAACAATCGCGACCACCACAGCGAGGCCAGTAATAAAATAACTAATTGTAGTCAGCAACTCTGTTGTTTGAAAATCTATTAATCCTATCTCACTCATGTTTTATTTACCACCTTCAAATACTGCTCACGAACCTGGTTTCGGGCTCCATCGGTCCACTGTACCATAAAACAATCTCCTGTGAGTCTGCCCACTCTAATACTTTTGGGTAGCTTCGCGATCAAGATACCATGGCGTCTTATACCAAGTTGGCGACCTGGAAGAGAATTACATTTTACCAAATCACCGACTTTCACTGATAATCTCCGCTTGTGATTCCCATAGTGGACCTATCAAGGTAGGAAATGTTGGAGAGTGTCTATCCCACAAGACTTTGAACAATCTCCTGTGGGAACGGCATGGTGGGCGAGGAACTTCTTCCACGACAATGCCAACTCTTTCCAGCCCCCAACTTTCTTTTACTAAATCACCGACTTTCACTGACTAACTCCAAATCATAACTCCACACATTATGACCTATTGTACCTTCTCGCCACAAAATGTCAAATACTTTGTTTGTGGTTGTAGCACACAATGGATCATAAACTTCCCTCAAAACAATACCAAAGCCTTCCGTAAAACAATGTTGAACTAAATCACCAGCTTTCATCGACAAACTCCATGTATTTGTGAGACCTTGGATAGTAACCAGAGCGACCATTAAACCAATGAATCTCTAGCATGCCAAGTATATTTTCACCTAGCACGATACCCCAAGATAAATCTTCCGGGTGGGTCCACCTAACTAGCGTTCCTACTTTCACTTACAACCTCCAAGTCATTCCAAGCGTTCCAGCGAGTGTCTGGATTGTCGACCCAAAGAGTCTTAACCATTGTACCCCAAGGGCCTTGCTTTATCCGCAGGACCAGTGCTACGCTGGTATCGAACCCCTTAAACTTTACAAGATCTCCAACCTTCATTGCATCCATCCACCGTGCAAACAAATAATCAACATGACAAGAAAAATCATCACGTAACAGAAAATATCATATAACATTTTTTATTAAATGTCAATACAAACAATTTTTTCTTGGTTTTCAAAATCTTTGATTTTCGTCCAAAGCTGGTCACTCATAGAGTGCTGAATCCTACACTCTAATAGATTACTGCTCGCTCTGTAGTTCTTATCGCCGTACCAGCTTAATTGTCCATAGTTTAGCATACTGCTGGGAAACATAATCAACTTGTAGTTTTCGCCTCTCTTGTCTTCTTTGTCCCTTGACAATAGGGCGTAAGTATCTTCTTTTTTGTCGGAGATAAAATCAATCTTAGCTGACAAAGACTTGTGCTTTGTCAGTCGTGAACCGCTAATGGTTAAGTCATTGTTATTAAAGCTACCTGTTTTACAAGAAACTCTTTCGCCTGACTCTAGTGTCATGTCGACACCTACTTTATGATTGCCATCAGGTTGCCAATCGGTTACGATACCGATATCTTTGAACGAGCGATGCAATACCTCTTCCCATAGCTCAGCTTTAATAGCGCTAGAGTACAAACTCTTGTGCATATTGACTCTATTTCTAATAGCATCAACCAACGAGTCTACTTTTTGTTCATCTTCGTGAAAATATTTCATAATTCAATGTCCTTTCCAACAACATCATTAGCCATTTTAACAAAATCTGGATTTAAGTCAAATCCAATATAATCAAAATTTAATTTTTTTGCAATTAAACACTCACTACCAGTGCCAACAAAGGGTATAACAACTCTTCCATTCTCAGGCATGCAAGACATTAATAGCCTCTTAGTTAGCTGGAATGGTTTTTGGGTTGGATGCTTTACAACATCGTGGTCCTTGTGTTGCTGCCCCTCTTTTCTACCGAGTATAGAGACTTGACAATCTCTACAAAAAGATATCCTGCTCTTTGCACCTGCGCCACCAGCTAAAGCCGAGACTTTAATTACATCACGTGGCAGTGCACCTTTTTCGTTTACCTCATAGACTGTTGTTCCTTTACTACCGAATCTACCGCTAGTGCCTGGCCTCTTTTTGCCTTTGCCCTTATAGCCTTTTATAAAGTTTTCTGTGTATGGTTCTCTAACATCATCTACATTAAACAACCTATTATCCTTGTCCTTCCAGGCGCATATAATTGCTTCGTGTGTTCTTTGCCAGAACTTAGATGATGGTGTAGTTTTGTTTGTATAATGCCATATCAACCAACGATGGTTCATATCTAAACTCACAGATATATGTGCAAGTATTTCACTGAACCCATAGATAAACATCGTGCCTGTGTCTTTTAATATTCTTTGAGATTCTGAAATCCATTCGTTAGCCCAGGCAACATATTCTTTCATTTCTTTTCGGCATTCGTTATTACCAAAATCATATCCAATATTATAGGGGGGATCTATTAGGACGCAATCAACACTTTTGTCCTCAATTTTTTTGAGTCCGTCGACAACATCGCTCAAGTATACTTTATTCCAAAGTCCATTTCGCATAAATGATGTATTTCAAACCTTTCTTTTTAATCATCATAATCATTATAGCCTATGAGCCAAGAACCGTCAAGGCTTAAATCGTCCATAGTATACTCTTTTTTCTTTTGTTTCTGCTTCTGCCTACTTTTAATTTGATTGTCGTGTTTCTCTAGGCGGCAAGCGGCCTCTGTAATCATATAAGTTGGATCACCGCTCTGATAAACTCTCAGCTTTTCTCCGTTTTCAAAATTGATAACTGGATCTTTGTCTTTAATCTTTGGATGTTCGACAAAGTCTTTTGCCTTAAACCAGAACTTTTTCTTCTCTATCTTTCCGTTCGCGATATCAATGTATTCAAGCTTAAACTTATTTCTTAAAGCTTTTATAATTTGTCTTTCGCCTTGATTGTTAAGGAAAGAAATGTGTTTTATTTTATTGGTGCTCATTTTTTAGAAAACCTCGCTTTTTTGAGGTCAGACTCATAGGCATAAATAGGCTTAATCTGACCGTGTAAAAGCACCCTATAAACCTTTGAACCTTTAAAAGCCTCTGTTATTGGTAGGCAATTAGCCGCCAAAACGATGCCAGGTTTGTTTGCAAGAGATCTTTCATATCTCTTTACCTCATGAGAGTAATAGGTAGCTTTTCCATAATTAGCTCTATGAACTCTATTTTTGCCTCTGATTTGTATACTATCCCCTTTAGAAAATTTGTCTTCTTGTTCGTACTGGTTTAGTATTTTTTTAGCATATTTGTTGTTACAAAACTTTTCCCAGGCCCTTGAAGGAACAATAAAGTTAGGATCTTCAAGGATACTGCTAGCAAGAACATGAAAATATGGAGGATTATTTATATAGTACCTTGCGATTCGAGTTGCTGTTAGCCTCTTGTCGCTATCATAGGAATCAACCCAACCTGTTTCAATGTCTAGCTTGTCCTGAGTGTATTTATTAGCTATATGTTCGTAGTATCGGACTTGACGCACAGAAAGTTTGCCGGTTTTTTTATGATAAGAGAGCATATTCTTAACAACGTCGACTTCTTTTTCCGTATTAAACAAGGCTTTACCACCATACAAACCCATAAGAGCCTGCATTCTGGATAGTGTCCCTTCAACGTGTTCTAAAGTAACCTCTAACAATTTAACCTCCGAAGGTTCCAGCTAATCTCATCAACGGGAGAGGTGGCATCACCCCATAAAACTTTCGCCAAACGCGCTGAATCACCAAACAGAGGCTTGGGGTCTAGGTGTGTAACTAAACCAACCCACTCGGGTCGATCAACATGAGATACTAAGCATCCAGCTAAAATCTTCATTTTGTTTTCTTTCGTTGAAGTTTGATTGTTTTTAGATATTAAATTATTTTTTTAGAAAAGTCAAATATTTTTTACCACTCAGAAGGTGGACCATAAATATCTAAAACGTCAAGGTGGTTCTCGATTGAACCACTAGAAACTTTGAATTTTTCGTAGGTTTTGCTTAACCCAGCTAGAAAGGTTGTGACAAAGAGTAAGGCGGTCTGTTTCATCATTAAGACAAACGCTATCATTTTTTTCTAATATCTCCCTCATACCAATAAAAATATACTGATCTTTATCTTGCGCTTCTTTAAGCGATTTTGTGGCAATTTTTGCGTGATCAGGAGTAAATCCTGATGATGATAGGTGACCACATTCCATTTTCCAATGCAAGCCCCTCTTGGTTCTAATATCTTTGGAATTCATCAATTTCTCATCTCTGACAATACCATAGTAAGTGCGTCAACTAACTCAAATGCATCTTCTGGTGGTACTGCTAGTACAAACTTATCACCAAAGGATATATTAACAAACCCATGCTTCTCTCTTACTTCAAATAAATATGTATCACCCTCAGAATTGGTAATATAGGCCGACTCATGGTTTTCTATCATTGTTACACTCCACTTTTTTCTACCTCTTCTATATAATCTTCATAACTTATGCTTGAAATTCTATAATCATAATACATTTTTATTTTGCCTTCGTCAAGTCCATTTAATAATTTTATGTTAAAAATGTTTTTTCGTAAGCAAGCGACTATGATACCCTTTATTCTCGTTGGTTTGCCATACGGAAAGTCTCTTATATAAACCTCTTGGTTTTTTACAAACTGTTCCATTAAAACCACAAAGACATTGCAAGATTTCTCTTTTTACCACCTTTCATTGAATGCCAGTAGGCGTGTGGAATGAATAGCATGTCACCTTTTTTTAATTCAAAAGACAATACCTCAACGTCTTTCATTAGAGGATGCTTTTCGTAGTTAATGTTTGACATATCTTCTATAAGCAACTGGTTATCTTGTGTGTATGGCTGTATCATGTTTGTATATTTATTGGGTATTATGTCGACATGTTTTTCACCGTCTAAAACCATATATAGGTTTTCATAATCATCCCAATGCATTGGCGTAACATTGTTTCCGTTACCAAGATAAAGCAACGGCTCAAGTGAATTTATCTGTCTATACTCGCGTATAAGAGAAAAAAGCTCCATTAACCTAATATCATCTACAAGAGATTCATTTACGGGACACTCAGCCAGGTAGAGCTTTTTCTTTCTACGATTATTGTGTCTATATTTTTTAGTAAATTCTGTTGGATTAATCTTCTCATCAATCACTGCGTCAGAAATCGGCGAGGCTGGATTAAATACAGAATTTTCTGCGGTCTCCACAAACCCAGTCATATCGTCTAAGTTTGCACCAAGATATTCATCAGTCCACTTTTCAAAGGCGGGAAGAGTCGGAACAAAACCCTCAATCAAGCGTGGTTCCGACTCTTTTAAAAAAGAAAAATTACCCATGACTACAAATTAGTCCTCAATACTAACCAATTCAAGTTCAAAGTTTAGATCTTTACCAGCCATAGGGTGATTAAAATCCAAAGTTACAGTCTCTTGGTGTTCATTAAGAATGGTTGCAATAAATGGCTGGCCCGTATTGGCAGTGCCATGAACAACCTTACCAGTTTCAAAGTTAAAATCTTCTGGGAAATTTTGCTTTGTAACTTCCTGGATCGCTTCTGGGTTGTGATCCCCATAAGCCTGTTGGGGTGCGAGTGTTACCTTTTTCTTTTCACCAACCTTCATACCAACGATGCCGTCGTTAAATCCAGCGATCATCTGTCCTGAGCCTATAGTAAATGTGATGGGCTCACCCCTATCATATGAACTGTCAAACTGTTCTCCGCCATTTAGAGTTCCCTTGTAGTGAACGCTCACAGTGTTTCCGTCTTCGACTCGCTTGATCTTCTTCCTACCCATTTGTTTTCTCCTTTTCATAATGAGTGTTGTATAAATATAACTTATTTACATACAAATGTAAACCTTTTTTATAACTTTTTTTAATCTATTTCTTCTAATAAAGGACAAAAATTCTTTTGCCAATCTGCCTTTATTGTTTGACAATCTTCTCTGGCTATTTTCCAGCAAAACTTTGAATCGTCATCCCTCACCAGGCAGCCATCTGGAAACAGCGGCTCTGGATCTGTACATGGCTGTCCGTGGTATATGGTTTCGGGATGATGACAAATCCAGGCTGATTCACGTAGAGCCAGAGATATGGATGTTTCAGCTGTTTTTTCTGTTGTTTTAATTTGATCAACGTACCCTGGATTATTTTCTGCACAACTAACTAAAAATAAAAACACGAAACAACACCTCATCGGCGTCTCGCGTGTCTTCTTCCACGGCGATGGTGCCGATTGTGTTTTCTTCCCTGATTCCAGTGGCGTCTGGGATGCCAATGTCGGTGTCTGTAGTGCCTACGAAGCCAAGGCTTCCTGTATATACGATACAGTGGACGACGATATCTTACCCTATGGGATATAGGAGCGTGAACCAAAACTGTATTTGAAACAGTCGCTGTGTCGACATGCACTTCAATTGCGGGGACTAACATAATTGATGCCAAAACTATTGAACTTATCATTTCTTACCACCTTTCCTTGCGAGTTTTCTGTTCTTTCTCTTGTTTCTACCGATCTTTCTTCTTCTTTTAAACTTTCTGTGTGGACTTTTTCTACTCATTGCAATCCCTATTTTTTAATTCTTTATTTTCTTTTTCCACGTAAACACAATAGTTGTACAGTGGAATACATTCTTCCGTTATACCCTTTGTTTCGTTTAGTGTTCTTGTTATATTAATGTAATAGCAGGTTCCAAAGCCTAGAAAAAACAGCATTGCTGCCTGCAAAATCTCTCTACAAGTATTTAAAGCTTTTTTGATATTCAATTTACAACCTTTTTTTTATATAATACACATCATTATACCAAAAGTCAAATGGTATTTTCAACTTTTAATAACCATCTTGTCGATATCCATCCAACATGAGGTGCGTCTGCACTATATCTTTTCAAAAAGAAATACTCGTACTCTGATCCTGGAATCATATGCACGTATGCTACCTCGTCTTTTTTCTTTTTTTCGGTGAGACTTGAATGTTGATTTTGCATTTTCAGGACCATGCCTATCCAATCATTAGAGTATAATATATGTGTTACTAGATCACCAACGATTAGTATTTGCTTTTTTTTCTTTAATAGCATTTTTTTGTCGTGTTATGTCGTCTTGTGTACACTTTACCACCAAACCTAAACAAACCCAACATAACGCCCAAACTATTAAAATCTTATTCACAGTCAGTCCCCAGAGCTATCCTCAATCTCCTCTTTGTTTTTTAATTCGCTCTCATCTAAAATCTTTTTGCTAGCGAATATAAACGCAGTTAACAGCGCGACGACGAGGTGTAATCTCCAGTTCTCAAGCTTTTTTTTCAATCAATACCCTCGTAACTATTATTTTTTACCATTTCAGAGATATCGCTGACATATATCTGCATTATATCACTTCTACCTCTAGATTTAGCATCTTCTATTAAGAATTTTAATTTTTTAAAACATATTTCTGAGTTTATATAATATTCAACGCAGGAAAAGACGCAGCTTATGGAAGCCCTTAAAACCGAGACGTCTTTTGATCTAAAGGGTATGCTGTCCTTTCTTACACTTGAAACTTCAAGTATAACCTCTGCCATAGCATTACTATTTCTACCGCGACCCTCAAAGAATGGGTGCACAGAGTAATTAACAAATTTTATGTCTCTTAAAGATTTATAGGTATCTGAATATTTTTCTATAAGGGAATCAAAGACGGGTCCAATAACACTTGTATCTTGTATTTGTAAAGTTTTTTTGCTGCTACCTTCTTGATACTTGCAAGTTATTTTAGATGGACTGCCTGAAAAACTTTCTTCGCACTTTATAGTTACGGGCTTCAAGAGAACTCTCTCATCCGAGACATATTTATTTATTATTCTAAAAAAGTTAGCTCTCTGTTCCTCAACGAGAAATCTTTTTCTCATAGCTTACTCTATTCTCTCAAGTGACGTTGAAACTTTAAATATTTTTTGCACTCCCTTAACCCTTCTAATGTCTCTTAGAATCCTCGCCTTGGTGTCTTCAGGGCTACTAAAAACCCCAGGATAACTAGGTATAAGTTTTACTGAAAGTCCAGCCACATAGCGATTCTCGCCTATTCTACGGTTAGCCACAACAACAGTTACAATTGTAACATTTGGTAGGGCACGAATTTCCGCCAACATATCATCCAAACCGCGTCGTGATGCATTATCAATCGTATAGCCAATCATTGTATAAAACTTGTATATACCCCTTTGACGACTTCTATCTTTTTCTTCCTTCAACTTAAAGTATACATTAATATCTTCCTGATTGAAACTATCTGCTGTATGATTTAAGTATTTATTTATCTCTGACTGTATTATATTCGACTCTTGCAATTCCATCGCTGGTGCGTCTACTGCACTCCATCCCGGTCTTGTATCAGGAAAGTATTTCTTTGCATGCTCAGGTTTATATAGCTTTGCATCTGACATAAATTCTGATTCAGGAACAATACCTAATTCTTGCAGTACGACAAGAGCTTTAGAAAGCACTGAAGTTAGATAGGTTGCTTTATTTTTTCGCTCCTCTGTACTTTTTTGAAATTGGTAATCTTCAATTTCCTGAACCGTTTGGATTAATCTTCTGTCTTTATCTTTAGAGCGCATTGCTAAGGAGATGATCTGCTTAGAAAGATCACTCAAGTGTTCCATTCTTTCTCCACCCTTTTGAACACTAGATTCATAAAGTTCATTTACCACATCTATAACTGTTGATCTAACCAGTTCAAAGTTTGAATCTACAAACTCAATAACATCCATCACAGCCTTGACGACTTCGGGAGTCACCTTAACATCATCTATTTCAAGATCAACCATAAACGCTAGACCTTGACTGTTTCTCTCCACTTTGCTACCTCTGGGCATCAGCAGAACAATATTAAACATTTCTGGTATAGTTAGCTCTTTTATAACTTTAGGCGGCAGATTTGGTATTGGTAGTTCAAGCTGTTTTTGTAGATATTTTACTACTTTTTGATGGAGCGCTTTAAGTCGCAAGACAACCATATCATTTAGTTCTTTACTGTTAAACTTTTGCATGCCAGCACCGGACGTTGTATACGGCTGGAAGCTTTGTACGCCCGGTATAAGCTTTAAAGTATCAAGAGCACCGCGGTTTCCAGGCAATACGGATACCTCTGATTCAAAAGCTATCGTTTCATCACCTATATCTTCTTCACTGTGGTAGG
>CENP01065114.1_pt1 | contig 10097 bp, 11 predicted proteins | sample 361281 | NCBI WGS metagenome assembly CENP01 (sample SAMEA2591122, study PRJEB7988) | marine metagenome | biome: marine biome (ENVO:00000447); feature: deep chlorophyll maximum layer (ENVO:xxxxxxxx); material: saline water (ENVO:00002010), including plankton (ENVO:xxxxxxxx) | depth 70 m
ATAGTTTTTTAAAAGATTTTTCAATATGATTGATGACTTAGAAAAAATTTCTTTCTTTGTTAAACCTAACACTTTTGCAATTTCTTTTATCATTACTTCATCGGGGTCAATTGAATTTGAATAGTTGATTAGATATCTAACAATTCTTCCTTTCATTTCATTAACAGCCTTATTTGTAAATGTTATTGCAAGAATATTTTTATAAAGCTCAAAATTATTTGAATTGAACAGAAGAATTAGATAATCTCTAACTAAACTAAATGTCTTTCCAGTACCAGCCGAAGCGTTGTAAATATTAAAATAGTTTGTGCTAATCATCAAAAAATACAAGTTAATGATAGTTGTTGATTTTTGATAAATTTTTTATTGTAAATTTGGGTTATAAATACAATAATATATGATTTTTAGTTTACCTCAATTAGAATATTCTTATGATGCCTTAGAGCCTCATATCGATGCTAGGACAATGGAAATTCACCATTCAAAACATCACCAAGGTTATACCAACAAACTTAATGCAGCTATCGAAGGATCAGAAAATGAATCAAAGGATATCAATGATATTTTATCTGGCCTTGATATGACCAATATGGCGTTAAGAAATAATGCTGGTGGTTATTACAATCACAAATTATTTTGGGAAGTAATGAATCCAAATAAAGAAAATGTTATGTCTGAGGGTTTAAAAACTGCAATAGATAATGCATTTGGATCTTTTGAAGCTTTTAAAGAAGCTTTTTCCAAAGCCGCTGCAAGAAGATTTGGTTCAGGTTGGGCATGGCTTTGCGTTAAAAACGGGCAACTTGAAGTGTGTTCTACTCCTAATCAGGACAATCCTTTGATGCCAAATGGATGTGGAGGAACACCAATACTAGGAATTGATGTTTGGGAACATGCATACTATTTAAATTATCAAAATAGAAGACCAGACTATATCAATGCTTTTTTTGATGTAATAAATTGGGGAGTAATTTCAGAAAAATTTGAGCAGTCCTTTTAGTAGGCTCTTTTTTTATTTCCTTCTAAAAAGTTTACAAATGCCGTGTTGACAACTCTGTTTCCACCAGGTGTCGGGTAGTTTCCTGTAAAGTACCAATCACCCGTTGAATTTGGACATGCTCTGTGTAAATTTTCTATAGACTGAAAAATGATTTTAACATCTCTTTTTTCTAAATGTGAGCTTAGTAATTCAGTTATTTTATCAGAAATTTCTTGGGCTGAAAATAAATCATAAATAGCTTTTACATGATTTTTCATTTTACTATCCTCTAGCTCAAGTTCACTTTTACATTTTTCATAAACTTCTTTTATTAAAGAATTCATGCCACGGTCTTTTAATAGTTCAAGGGCTGCGTTAAAAGCCACAAGGCTTTCCAAATTAGCCATATCAATTCCATAACAGTCTGGGTATCTTATTTGTGGTGCTGATGAAACAATTACTATTTTTTTAGGATCTAATCTGTCTAACATTTTTAAAATACTCTTTTTTAGGGTCGTTCCCCTTACAATACTATCATCAATAATTACCAAAGTGTCGTTTTTATTTACCACTCCATAGGTAATATCATAAACATGCTCGACTAAATCATCTCGACTATCATCTTCAGTAATGAATGTTCTTAATTTGACATCTTTTACAGCTATTTTTTCTATTCTCGGTCTAACGGATAAAATTTCTTTTATCTTATCTTCAGAAAGACCTTTTTTACCAATGATTTCTTCACTTTTTCTTGAGTTGAGGTATTCTTCAACACTTTCAATCATTCCATAGAAAGACGTTTCTGCAGTATTTGGAATGTATGAAAAGACAGTTTTTCCGATATTGTAATTTATTTCCTCTAATACCGAAGGCATTAACAACTTACCGAGATCTTTTCTTTCTTGATAAATATCTGCATCATTTCCCCTAGAAAAGTATATTCTCTCGAATGAACAAGATTTTTTTTCTTTTGCTTTAATTACACTTTTTATTTTAGTGGTACCATTGCTTTTTATGACGATTGCATTTCCAGGATCCAACTCTTTAATCATCTTTTGTCCAACATTGAAAGCAGTCTGAATTGCTGGTCTTTCAGATGCAACAACAACAACTTCATCATCTTTATAATAGTAAGCAGGTCTTATGCCGTTAGGGTCCCTTAGTACGAAAGAATCACCATGCCCCAGCATACCTCCGATCACATATCCTCCATCCCATCTTTTAGAAGCTTTTTTTAGAATTTTAAAAATGTCCAGTTTTTCTGAAATTAGAGAGGAACATTCCTGTTTATTTAACCCCTCTTTTTTAAAATCTTTATACATTTTTCTTACCGCATCATCAAGGAAATGTCCGATTTTTTCCATGATAATTACTGTGTCAGTATACTCTTTGGGATGTTGCCCTAATTCAATCAAGCTGTTAAAAAGCTCATTTGAATTTGTCATGTTAAAGTTCCCAGCTAAGATTAAATTTCGATGTTTCCAATTATTTTGTCTAAGAAAAGGATGAACATTTTCAACACTATTTCCTCCAAATGTACCATACCTAACATGGCCTAATAAAACTTCAGCTAAGTAGGGCACTTTTGACTTCAATTTTTCAATATCATCAACTATTGATGGATTTGATTTAAGCTCTGAGTTAATCCTTACGTTTATTTTACCAAAAACATCCTGAATTGGTTGTTTTTCTGTAGATCTAATTCTACTAATAAATCTTTTGCCAGGCTGAACGTCAAGTTTTATCGAAGCAAAACCTGCTCCGTCTTGACCTCTGTTGTGCTGTTTTTCCATTAGTAGATACATTTTATTTATTCCATAAAATGAACTACCATATTTTTTTTTGTAAAATTCTAGTGGCTTAAGTAATCTTATGTGGCCGATACCACATTCGTGTTTTATAGCATCACTCATTTTCTAATAGTATGCATACAAAAAAACAAAATAAATATTTAATAAAGACATTTAATTATTATGTTTTTCAATAAAATTTATTCGCTCATTAATTTCCTCTTTTGAAATATTCAACATGTTTTCTACACCAAACTTTTCAACGCAAAATGATGCAACTGCATTAGCATAAACTAATGCATCAGCAATTGAGCTAAAAGAGTAATTTTTTGAGTTAGCTAAGTGACCTGCGAAAGCGCCTGCGAAAGAATCACCAGCACCAGTAGGATCAATAACTTTCTCAATTTTAAATGACGGACAGAAAAACTCAGACTCATCAGAATATAATGTAGCACCAAATTCACCCTTTTTCATGATAATATATTTAGGGCCCATTGCAAGAATTTTTTTTATTCCAAGATCATGATTTGGGCAGTCAGATAATTGAATTACTTCTTCATCATTAATACATATTAGATCAACTTTTGAAATAATTTTTATTAGGTTATCCATAGTGTGATCCATCCAAAAATTCATTGTATCAAGCATAATAAAATTTGGTTTTTTATCAAATTGAGATACAATACTTAATTGAACTTTAGGGTCAAGATTACCTAAAACTAATACATCGGGGTTTTTAAAATTTTCAGGGATTTTAGGATTAAAATCAGCTAGTACATTTAATTGAGTTTCTATAGTATCCCTTTTGTTCAAATTATCGTGATATTTTCCGGACCAAAAGAAGCTTTTACCATTTTTTTCAATTTGAACTTCCGAAATGTCAATTTCTTTTGAAACAAGAAGCTGTAGATAACTTTTAGGAAAGTCATTACCAACGATTGAAACAATAGCGCAATCAACATTTTTTGTTTTTGCAGCAAGACTTGCAAATGGTGCTGACCCTCCTATAACTCGTTCAACTTTTCCGAATGGAGTTTCAATTGTATCAAACGCTAATGTCCCTACTACTATTATTTTACTCATATAATTAATTTATTTTCTGCCAAAATCAGCAGGAATTTCTCCCCAATTTTTTGTGTCCCACTTTTTTATAACAATTGAATAATTATTTTCTTTTAACCATGTGATTGCTCTTTCCACTAAAACAAAAACCTCTTCATTTTCTTCATTTCTTTTCAATTTAGTTTGACAATGTTTTTTCCTAACCCAACTCATTGCAGTTATTGAGTCGGAGTAAATAATCTTTTTTTCTGATTTTTTTTCTAAAACAGCTATACCATGAACTAAAGCTAAAAACTCACCAATATTATTTGTGGCATTATTAAACGGCCCCATTTTAAATAAGATCTCTTTTGTATTAGTATCTACTCCTTGATACTCCATTATTCCAGGATTTCCACTAGAAGCAGCGTCTACAGAAATTGAATTTAATTCAGGACCATCTGAAATATTTTTATAATCTAAACTTTGTTTATATTCCTCATAACCCTGATCATAAGCTTTTTTTGCCTCCTCAAAACTGGCAAAACTTTTAAATAGCGCACCGTTTACATTTTTTATTTCATTCTGACATTTTTTCCACGATTGATAAACCCCAGGATTATTTCCTTTCCAAACAACATAAAATTTCTGTTTACTCATTATTAAAGTCGTTAAGTAGTTTTTCTATCGTTATAGGGAAATGTTTCATTTCAAGCTTGTGAATTTCTTTTGAAAGATTTAATGCATTTGTTGGATATGTTATTTCGATAGTTTTCTGAGTAATAAGCTCCCCTTCATCATAATATTTATTTACATAATGAATTGAAATTCCACTTTTTGATTCCTTATTCTCAATTATCTTTTTATGAACATTCATTCCATACATTCCCTTTCCGCCATATTTGGGCAGTAAAGAAGGGTGGATATTAACAATTTTTTGAGGAAAGTAATCGATAATTTGTTCGGGAATTTTTAAAAGAAAGCCAGCTAAAATAATTAATGAAGGGTCAATCATTTTGATTTTTTCCAATAGGCTATTTTTATTCAGTTCATCCTTGCTTATCATGAAATAAGGAACATTTAATTTGATACATCTTTCAATTACTCCTGCTTCTGGGTTATTTGTTGCAACTATCCAGTTAATTTCTATGTGTTTTTTTTTAAAGTATGTTATAAGATTTTCAGCATTAGATCCATTACCAGAAGCAAAAATTAAAATACTAACTTTTTTATCAGAATTAATGTTCACAATTTTTTTTTGAATTGGTTAAATTAAAATAAAGTTTTTTATTTTTGCACTTTAACAAAACTATAAATTAAAAAAACAAAGTTATGTCAGATATCGCATCAAAAGTAAAAGCTATTATCGTAGATAAATTAGGAGTAGATGAAAGTGAAGTTGTAAACGAAGCAAGTTTCACTAATGACCTAGGAGCAGATTCACTTGATACTGTGGAATTAATCATGGAATTTGAAAAAGAATTTGATATTCAAATCCCAGATGATCAGGCTGAAAATATCGCAACTGTTGGTCAAGCGATTTCTTATATAGAGAATTCATAATATTTTTTTTATGGCTTTAAAGAGGGTAGTTGTTACTGGTCTTGGAGCTCTCACCCCAATTGGGAACAACCTTAATGATTTTTGGACTGGCCTTATTGAAGGTAAAAGTGGTGCAGCCCCAATCACATATTTTGATACTGAAAAATTCAAAACAAAGTTTGCTTGTGAACTAAAAGACTTTGATGTTTCTCTTCATCTTGACAGGAAACAACAAAGAAAAATGGATAGATTCACCCAATATGGTATGGTTTCAACAGAAGAGGCTATACAAGATTCTGGTTTAGATTTAGAAAAAATTGACAAATTACGTGTTGGTGTAATATGGGGGTCAGGTATTGGAGGAATTGAAACTTTTCAAAATCAAATGTTAGACCATGCCTCAGGAGATGGAACTCCTAGATTTAACCCCTTTTTCATTCCTAAAATGATTGCCGATATAACTCCTGGTTATATCTCAATGAATTATGGATTTATGGGGCTAAATTACACAACTGTTTCTGCCTGTGCCTCAAGTGCAAATGCTATGGTCGATGCTTTGAATTACATAAGACTAGGTTATTGTGATGTTATCGTAACTGGCGGCAGTGAAGCTGGAGTAAATATTGCTGGTATGGGAGGATTTAATGCTATGCATGCACTTTCAACTAGAAATGATTCACCCGAATCCGCATCAAGACCTTTTGATTCTACTCGTGATGGTTTTGTATTAGGTGAAGGTTCTGGAACTTTAATCCTGGAAGAATATGAACATGCTATGGCAAGAGGTGCAAAGATTTATGCAGAATTTCTTGGAGGAGGTCTGTCATCAGATGCTCACCACATTACTGCTCCTCACCCTGAAGGAAATGGTGTAAAGGCTGTAATAAAAAATTGCTTAAATGACTCAAAAGTTAGTATCAATGACGTTGATTTAATTAATACTCATGGTACTTCTACCCCTTTAGGTGATGTAGCTGAATTAAAAGCTATTGATTATATTTTTGGAGATCATACTCCTAATATTAATATCAACTCGACTAAGTCAATGACAGGCCATCTTTTAGGTGCTGCTGGAGCTGTTGAAGCAATTTCGATTATATTATCTCTTAAAAATGGTATTGTGCCTCCTACCATTAATCACCAAAATATAGATGAGAATATCAATCCAAAGTTGAATTTAACCTTAAATAAAGCACAAAAAAGGAATGCGAAAATTGGTATGAGTAATACATTTGGTTTTGGTGGGCATAACGCTTGTGTATTGTTTAAAAAATGGGATTAGTATGAATTTTAATTTTTATGAATTTATAAAATTAAAAAAAGACCCATTTTATAGACCCATAAAAAATCTCTTAAAATTTACACCAAAATCTCTTAAGTACTACAAGAGAGCTTTTACACATCGATCTTTAAATAAAAAAGATTTAAATGGAGTAGCTGTTAACTATGAGAGATTAGAGTTTTTGGGTGATTCTATTTTAAGTTCTATTATCTCTTCTTATTTATTTAAAAATATCCCAACCGGTTCAGAAGGTTACCTTACTCAAATGAGATCAAAAATTGTTAGCCGCAACCATTTAAATGAACTTGGCTTGGAATTAAATCTGCTACAGTTTGTTGATTCAAATATTTCCGAAGAAAACTATGGTGATAATATCCATGGTAATCTTTTTGAAGCACTTATTGGCGCTATATTTCTTGATCGGGGCTACCCTCATTGTAAGAAATTCATATTTGATCGTGTAATTAATCCTCACGTTAATCTGGAGAAACTTAAAAATAAAATCATTAGTTATAAGAGTTTGTTTATTGAGTGGTGCCAAAAAAATAAGAAGCTATATAATTACGAAACTTTTGAAGACACTGGTAAAGATTCGATAAAACACTTTTCTGTTAAACTATCAATAGATGATAAAGTGATAGCGAAAGCAAGAGATACCTCAAAGAAAAAAGCTGAGGAAAAAGCTTCAAAGAGAGCATTTTTCATGTTTCAAGAAGATATTTTAAAATATCAAAATCAGAATTCATAGAATAAGCTTATCTTTATAGAGAAATTCATATTTTGAATAACCATAAATTAAACTTAAATCAATTTCCTGAAAATTATCATCTAATTGCAATTCATTCGGACTTAGATGAATTTAGATTGGCATTTTTTTTAAATAAAAAACTAAATATTGGTTTGAAAAGGAAAAACAATGATATTTATTTTGAAGAGCAAGATGCAAATTACTCGCAATATGAATATTTAGATGATACAAAATATTTGAAATGGATTTTTTTCTCTAATAAGTCATTAGTTTTAGAAAAAAATTCTGAAGAGGATTTAAGTTTATTTGGCCTAAGAAATACGGCTTCAAACGAAATGAATCTTTTGAGCCAACAAAAGTCAGTTGATTATTTTCTTATCATAGAAAATATTGTAAATAAGAAATATGTAGACAAAGTATTAAAAAAAATTTCAGAAATTAGTGGTGTAATCACATCGTTTATTTCTGAGAATAGATTAGAAAACAAAGAAAATTTAATTTTCTCATGAGTTATATAAAATTCAAAAAAACTAAAATTGTCGCAACGCTGGGTCCTGGGTGTAGTAATAAAACTATGCTGTCAAGATTAATCAAAGCTGGAGTTAATGTATTTAGAATTAATTTTTCCCATGCAACATATGAAGAGGTTGATAGACATGTTGAGCTTATTCGAACTTTAAATAAGGAGTTAGATACTAATGTTGCTATTCTTGCTGATTTGCAGGGGCCAAAGATTAGAGTAGGAAAAATTGAGGATGGTGTGGTTTTCAAAAAGGGAGATGTGTTTACATTATCAACAGAAAAAGAAATTATAGGTAATAAACAAAAAGCATCGCTTTCATATAAAGATTTTGCCAAAGATGTTAAGAAAGGAGATAAGGTTTTAGTTGATGACGGTAAATTGATTTTTGAAGTTATTTCTACTAATAAAAAGGATGAGGTAAAATTAAGAAATATCCAAGGTGGAAAATTATCTTCTAAGAAAGGTGTCAACTTACCTAATACAAAGATCTCCACTCCATCACTAACCAAAAAAGATAAGGAGGACCTACTTTATGCAATTTCCAAAGAGTTAGATTGGGTTGCATTGTCATTTGTTAGAGATGCTGATGATATGATAAATCTTCGAAAAATCATCGAAAAAGAATCAGATGAAAAAATACCTATTATAGCAAAAATTGAAAAGCCAGAGGCAATAAAAAATATTGAGGAAATTATTCAAAATTCAGATGGAATAATGGTTGCGAGAGGAGATTTAGGAATTGAAATTCCATCTGAAGAAGTACCACTATTGCAAAAAAGAATTGTGTACCTAGCCAAGAAACATAGGATTCCTGTAATTATCGCTACACAGATGATGGAAAGTATGATTGACAGTCTCAAGCCGAGTAGAGCTGAGGTAAATGATGTGGCAAATTCTATCATGGATGGTGCTGATGCTGTAATGCTTTCTGCTGAGACCTCAGTTGGAAAATATCCAGCAGAAGTAGTAAATCAGATTTCAAAGATTATTACAAGTGTTGAATATTCCGATATGATCTCTGTTCCTGAGTCGCCTCCGAAAATCAAAACAAATAGATATACTACTAAGTTTATATGTTATCATGCTGCACAAATAGCAAATGAAACTAAAATTGCAGCAATTACAACATTAACTCGAAGTGGTTATACAGCATTTCAAGTTTCGTCATGGAGGCCACATTCAAATATTATTGTTTTCACTTCCAATAAAAGAATACTTTGTAGGTTAAATTTACTATGGGGAGTTAAAGCCTTCTATTATAATAGATCGGTTTCAACTGACAAGACTATTCATGAAATTAATGAGATTGTAAATAAAAAAGGATTTGCAAAAAAAGGTGATATGGTAATAAACCTTGCTTCGATGCCAGTTAAGGAAAGTGGTATGGTGAACACCCTTAAAATTTCAGAAATTAAATAGCTTATTCCTTATAGAGGAAAATTTCTTTTTCCCATATTTGTTGACATAAGCTCGATACATTCCTGGAGTATTAAATTCCATAGAAATATTTTCTTTTAGTATAATTCCTGCACCTCCATGAATGACAATTGCAATCTTGTTTTCATCATAATTATTGCAGCTAAAAAGTATGATAATTAGCAGACACAAATATTTTTTCATAACCCGTAAATATTAATAAATCCTTATCTTCGTCAAGTTAAATAATTTATCATGAATATTGAAAACTCACTTAAGGAATTAGGATTGTCAAATCATAATATTGGAACATCTACTGGAAGTAAATATTTCAGTGATGGAGAAAAGATTAGCAGTTATTCCCCGGTTGATGGAAAAGAGATTGGAACTGTTTCTACGACAACTTTTGAAGATTACAATAAGGTAATCGAAAGCGCTCAGTCTGCCTTTAAATTTTGGAGAACAGTCCCTGCACCTCAAAGAGGTGAAATCGTAAGACAATTCGGAAATAAACTAAGAGAATTAAAAGAACCTCTTGGTGTTTTAGTTTCATATGAAATGGGAAAAAGTTTTCAAGAGGGATTAGGAGAGGTTCAAGAGATGATTGATATTTGTGATTTTGCAGTTGGTCTTTCCAGACAGCTACATGGTTTAACTATGCATAGTGAAAGACCTGGACATAGAATGTATGAGCAATATCATCCACTTGGAATTGTTGGAATTATTTCTGCATTTAATTTTCCTGTTGCCGTTTGGTCTTGGAATACAGCTTTAGC
>CENP01192451.1_pt1 | contig 10091 bp, 7 predicted proteins | sample 361281 | NCBI WGS metagenome assembly CENP01 (sample SAMEA2591122, study PRJEB7988) | marine metagenome | biome: marine biome (ENVO:00000447); feature: deep chlorophyll maximum layer (ENVO:xxxxxxxx); material: saline water (ENVO:00002010), including plankton (ENVO:xxxxxxxx) | depth 70 m
GCGTTTTTATCTCCCTAACAAAATTATAACATATTCCAACTAATTACAGATAGAATAATTAGAGTATTTTTCAGAAAAGTTAATATTTATAATGAAGTCTATTTTTTTGACCATGCCATCGTGATCTTATTATGAAGGTCGGTATCTAGAAACTGACCTCTATCCGCCTTATTCTTTATATCCTTTGATCTAGATTTCATTTCAAAATAAGCATCTTCTAAGAACTGTTGTGATTCAGATCCTTTACCAAGAAAATCAAATGCTTCATAGGCAGCCCAATTACCAATGATAAGATCTTTTCTTTCACATTCATTGTCCTGTGCTATATCTTGAAATTCGTTTAATATCGATTTAGAACGTTCTGTATTGCCAGCCTTTTTGTATGAAACTATAAGGTAAGGCAGGATGGCCATTCTTTTTGGAAGAGAAGCAGAAAAATACTCATCAGACCGTTTAAGATATACATTACAACTATCCCAGTTACCTAAGTAATAATGAGACATACCTAAGTATCTTTCATTTTCAAACTCATTATCTTTATCCTTGATCATTCCTGAAGATCTTCTAAAACTTTCTATAGCTTTTTCATAATCAGCCTGGTAAAAATATGTTTCACCAATGTTATTCAGGGTGCTTGCTAGACCCTTTTTATCCTGAAGCTCTTCTTTGATATCTATACTTTTGGTATAGTTGTCTATTGAATTCTGGTAATCGCCCATTAAAAAGTAAACATTACCAATATTATTTAGGGTCTTACCCATATTTCTTTTGTCACCTAATTCTTCTTTTATCGTTAGGCTTTTTTGATAATACTCTGCTGACTTACTATAGTCCTGGTCGTCTCTATACCATATACCAATGTTATTTAAATATTTGGATATTTTAGGTTTGTCCTCGAATTCTTCTACTAGTGCCAATGCCTGGAGCCAATTTTTTAAGGCATTATCCTTTTCCTTCATTCGATAATTCAATATTGCCATACTGTTTAACGTTTTAGCCATAGAACCTTTATCATTCATGACAGTTGACATCGACAGCGCTTCACTTAATTTTTCAAGTGATCCTGCATAATCTTTCCTCTTTCTAAGTAGTTGACCCTGCTTCCTAAGTGACTCAGCAATATTTGCATTATCCTGCAAGGATTTACTCTTCCCAAGGGCTTTTTCATAGATAACTGATGCTTGGGTATAATTACCCATGTCATATTGCATTGTACCAAGGTATATCTGTGCCATTACAAGGTTATCATCATTGCTAATAGACTGTTCCATCATTTGTATAGCTTTTAGGTTATCATCCGCAGTTTTTGCAAGCGTATATAGACTTTTAGATTGTAGATATAGGTCATAAGCCTCTGCGTCATATTCAAGCCTTGCATAATCCTCAGACTGTTCTATACCTAATTCTTTAACTATATTATCAATCAAAACACTGACAACCGACTGCAGACTATTTTTCTCAATGAACCATTTATTTATGAACATATCTTTATTTGCATCAGAGTCAAATAATCGAACTCTAAAAATGAAACCATTATCATCTGGTTGGACACTACTTTTAAATACGTAATCCACTCCTAAATCATCTGACAGCTCTTCCAAGGTCAGGTCGCTATCTTTATATTTTCTAACCTCAGAGGGTTCTGATACTTTAATAAGTCCTTGTGACGAACTAGTGAGATCAAAAATAAGATCTTCTGTAATAGTTTCAAGATAATTCAATTCATTATAGCTACCGACATCCATGTAAAGTACAGCTATAGAATCCACCTTATCTTCACCGAAAACAAAGAAATAAAGCAAGGTGGGAATAAGAATTATTGCTGCAATACCTGAGTAAAGAAGGTTTGAATTACCCTCTAGCTTAGCAGATACATCAGATAACTTTGTCTCAGGCAGACCATGTGAGATGATGCAATAGACAGTAACCTCTTGACCAACACCTTTAAGTTTTGGCTTACCAAGATACTTTGTCTTATAGTGCATTTCTCTTACAATAGCATCATAGACCTTTCCAGATATCGCAACACCACCGGGTGCAGAAAAAGGTTCGATCCTGGCTGCAACATTCACGTCATCACCGATCACATCGTTATCAAGCATTAGGATCTCACCCTGATGAATCCCAATTCTTAAAACAAGTTCATCAATGGGTTTAGTCACTTCCTGGATCTGGATACAACATTCAACGGCATCGGTCACAGTGTCAAAAATCAACAATAGACCATCCCCCATTTCTTTTATCCATTTGCCACCATGGTCTTCAACAATAGGCTTTAAGAGATTACGTTGCTTTTCTAATAGAGAAGATGCTAGAGTCTGATCTTTAGCTGTAAGCTTTGTAAAGCCAACTATATCAGTAAATACAATAGCCGCTAGTTTTCTTTTTTGTTCTGCCATTCTTGTTAGAATCTAATAGTCATAGAATAAAGAAAACACCCTTGGAGTGCAATTCTATAAATTTTAGATATGTCACTTTATCAATGGTGGTGATGATGGTTGGATGAATCTTCTTTATCATGTTTTATTGATCTTTTAGCCATCATGAGTCTTTTTCTTGTTAACGGCTCAAGTTCATTTGAATCTTCTTTGATACCATAAAAGCTATTCACATTTACATTATTGAATGTTTGAGATATTTGTGAAGCAGGCCAATACACATTAACTGATCTGATACGATCACACTCACCTAGGCCTACCTCTTGTTGTAAACTTGAAGATCCATAACTACCTCCAGCTCCAACCACACGATAAATTTTACGTTCTCCATTGGGACCACTTGCTTGAATAGTGATCTCAGCTCCGATCCCAGAGCGATTAGAACGGGTACCCTCTAGATCAAGCGTGATCCAATTATTCTCAGTGCCAGGATTTTCTAAGAGTATGTTCCAAAATCCATCTGCTTTTACAAAACCACCCAAACTATGATAAACATCTTGATCGCCATCATTATCCAGGTCAGCAAAGCTAATACCATGGCCTTTTTGAAGATGCCCAAAGCCCGCGTTGGTAACTTCTTCAAACCTCCTACCTTCATCATTTCTAAAAAGCAGGTTAGGGATGATAGCATCAAGCGATGGAAAGCCTGTACCAACGTAAAAATCAAGCCATCCATCATTATCAATATCACCAAAGTTTAAACCCATGGATTCAATAGATCTATGCAAGTTAGCTTTTTTTGCTATATCTCTAAATGTTCCATCTCCATTATTTATATAGAGACTTGAATATTCAATATTCTCAGAATTTTTAACATATTGTTCTGCTAATTTTTGTACCGACATGGGATAACTTGATACAAAAATGTCTAAATATGTATCATTATTAAAATCGAATAGAAAACATGGAAAACTGCTTACTGGTGATGTTACACCTGCATATTGTGCTAGGTCTGAGAATGTATAGACCCCTCTAGCATCTGGCCCGTTATTCGTCATCAGCAGATTCCTACCTTCTGCGACTGATACAAATAGATCTTGTAGACCATCTTTATTGTAATCTCCCCAAAAAGACCCCTTAACAAGCTGATCTGTAAACAACCTGCTAGTTTTTGTCACATCGGTGAAAACTCCCTTTTTATTCTGAAATAATTGGGAGACACCATTTTCATTGCCAACAAATAGATCGATCCAGCCGTCATTATTATAATCACCCCATGATGCCGTATGGCTACCATAATAATAGAGCAAACCTGCTTTGTTAGTGATGTCTGTGAACGTTCCATCACCATTATTTTGCAATAAGGAATTTGGATGATTTTTTCCTGCTTTTTCTTGAAGCCACCCACCTCTTACTATATATATATCTGTAAAACCATCATTATTAAAGTCGGCTTGGGTACAATGCGACCCACCTGTTATTCCATCAAGCCCTGCATGTGATGTCTTGTCTAGGTAACCGCCATTCCCATCTGAGACATAATAAACAACATTGGTCTCAAGGTCTGTTGATGTCGTAAATATATCTTGAAACCCATCATTATTGAAATCTTCTGTAATAGATCCACCATAATATCCATAAGTATCCACATTTAATACTGAACCTAAATTTTTAAAATATGGAAGTTGTTCAAATTGCGGGTATTTATTAAAATCAATAAAATACTTATCAGGCACTCCACTTGGATACTGCCCAATGGTCATATATGCTATATTCAATAACCATCTAGCTTTATGATTATTTGGAGATCTTTGTAGAGACCTTTTATAATAATCAATAGCTTTAGAAGACCCTTTTTTATCGATATGAAATGCTGGTTTAGAAAGTGGCATAATACAAGAAAATGCATTATGGTTATCCTGACAGTTACGTTGTTCTCCATCTCTTAAATGACATAATGCCTGATACATGAACTTATCATAATGAAATGGGTCAGACATAAATGCATTATCCCACATTTGTTTTGGTACTTGATCATAATGCATTAATGCGCTATCAATATAACCTGAACAAAGGTACTGATATGCCAGATCAAAGTAGGCGAAGTATAGATCGGATTCAGTTTTTACATTTTTGATCTGATCTTTGTAAAACTGAATACCTTGAATATTGTAAAACCCTTTGTTGTCAGGAAAAGTATCTAATTTTGCAAGGCGAGATAACTCAGATTTCATATCAAATTCATTACCCAATATTCTAATATCATAGAAACCAGATAAGAGTAAGATCATGATAGTAAGAATGCGAATCATTTTCACGATGAAAAATATAAAAAAAAAGAAAATATCCCTCTAACAAAAAACCCCGCGTAAAACGGGGATTTAATCTTTAAAAATAATTAATGTAATTATCTGATTTAATTACCACCATTCATGATCATTTCGGTCAAAACTAAAATATCCCAATCATTTATGGTACCATCTTCAAGTACGTCTAACATCTGACATTCATTGCCGACCCCATTATCAAGATAATCTGATAGGCCTAGAATATCAATAACATCAATAATCGGATCATTTCCTTCGTTGGCATCCCCATTGACATTACCCGGTATATAAACAAGATTATTGCAGGGATCACACGAATCACCTAAAAGGTCATTATCCAGATCTTCCTGATCTGGATTATATTCATCTGGGCAATTATCTTCTAAATTGACAATACCATCTGAGTCTCGATCTGTTGGAATACGATTGATGTTAGATGCAACAGTCTGTGAAACCTCATAGGTAACTAAATTTTGTACGATAGCGGTTATAGATAATGTAGGTTCATTCCAAAAATCTAATATCTCAAAAGAGCCACTAAATACTTGAGATTCTCCTTCTAAACTGATCGTAATCGGAAGTTTATCATCTTCATCCATAGTTAAATAAGCTCTAGCAAGATGGCGAGTATGATGGTATGATAGGTCATCATCACTACAAGAAGTCCAATAACTCTGTACACTATCCTCAGACACAAACAATTCCAATGCTGTGCCACTACTTGGCTCAAAATCTTCATCAAGTGTAACAATAGCATTATAATTAAATTGTGTTCCGTCTATATCACCTTCTATCTCTATATCATAAGGGGTTTCTTGACCATTATAGTCTTGAAATTGTGCTTCAAGACCGGGGAAAGTTGCCTCCCAGTTACAATTAGTAGCACCCCCTGAACCTTGCCCAAGGCCATTCCAGTTAAAGAAAGGTATTCCAGTAACATCATACATTGATGCTCTGTAAGTATATTGAGCATCAATATTAAAATGTTCATATCCATCGGGTGAAAAACCAGGGTTATGCCAAAACAAGGTCATGAGATTATCTGGATATGTTTGTAGAAGGCTATCGAACGCGAAACTCACGGAGGGGCAAGTAGGTCAGGATAGACCTGAAAATTCCTCCGCCCATACTACTTGACCTGATCTTGATGCACTCTCAACTGCTAGTTCTAATTGACTGATTAAATTATTACGAGAGTCTGATAATTGTGCGAAAGAGACAGATAAGATCAAGAAGAAGGAATGATTTTTCATACAAAAATATAATCAAATATTGATCAAATACAAAAAAAGGCTCATTCAGAGCCTTTTTTTGCTATGTACCCGGGGCCGGACTCGAACCGGCACGTCCTTACGGACAATGGATTTTAAGTCCATAGTGTCTACCAATTCCACCACCCGGGCAATAGTTTTGAGGCGTCGGCCGGATTCGAACCGGCGAATAACAGTTTTGCAAACTGCCCCCTTAAGCCACTTGGGTACGACGCCATATATTACATAAAATTGATTGGAAATTTACAGAACGATCTATCACTAACAATTCCGTTTTTTATTATTAATCTAACAACAGTAATTTTTTACCATGGATGTAGTAAGATTAAACATATATGAGCGATTAAGAGATTTTAAAGTTCCTACAGCGGTACTAGATAGTATCTTTTCTGATGAAAAAGATCTGGCAGTTCTGGAAGATGCATTCAATGCACTACTGAATGATGGTTTCAGAGAAGACGAGGCAGCTGAAGAAATCTCAAAAATGATATTCAAAGAATTAGATATAGATCCAGCTCAATCGCTAAGCGAAGAAAAATAATTTATATTATATGTGGGCACCCTTCGAGGCTCAACCACATACTCAAAGCCTTTATTACTTTTTACCTCTATTCTCAGATCTTCTAGAGTCTGGAAATGACGTATGCCTGCATGATAGGATGATAGCTGTCCATTATCAAGGCTATCGAGAAGTAGTTCTGTAAAATATATTCCATAACTTCTTAAATAACCTTCTCTTATATCCTGCCATACAGTAGGGCTACTCTCCATCTTACTCTGTGCGATCAAAAAATAGCCCTCAACAAACTCATCCAACTCTATGGGTTCCATTGCCATGAGGCTGGTCAATGATATTAGTAGACAAATCCTCCTCATGAAGAAACTATAATTCTTTTGGATCTATCCCATCTAACCACTGGCTCACATGCTCCACAACTGATTCTAGGCAGCCATCATTAAATGGAAGCTCAAGTTCTGCAAGCTCTACAAGCTTTGTAAAAGGTAGGCTGCCTCCTGCTTTACATAACCTTAAATAATCTTCCCAGGCTTTTTCTTTGTTATTTTCATTTTTCATCCAGAACTGAAATGCACACGTCTGAGCAAGAGTATAGTCAATGTAATAGAATGGCATCTGGTAAATATGCAGTTGCCCCTGCCAAATCCCTCCTGTTTTTGGAAATTCTATGTCACCATAATCTCTATTTGGTAAATATATAGATTCCAGCTCAAGCCATTTTGCATTTCTTTCTTTGGGTGTCACATGAGGGTTTTCATAGACCCAATGCTGAAAATGATCAACACAAGCTCCATAAGGCAGAAAAGATAAACTACCAGAAATATGCTTATACTTAAACCTTTCAGTGTCCTCCTTAAAGAATTTCTCCATCCATGGCCACGTAAAGAATTCCATACTCATAGAGTGTATTTCAGCAGCTTCCATTGTGGGCCATAAATAGCTTAGAAGAGGTTGATTACGACTAGAATAACATTGAAAGGCATGACCTGCCTCATGTGTTAAAACTGTAATATCGTGATCGGTACCATTAAAATTAGAAAAAATGTAAGGTCGGTCATATTTGGGGAATGATGTGCAAAACCCACCAGGTCTTTTTCCATCTCGGTTCACAAGGTCCATTAGTTCTTCATTTACCATCATATCAAAAAATTCACCGGTCTCTTTGGAAAGGTCATGATACATCACCTGCGCTTCTTTGACCAAATGCTCAGGTGTACCCTTGGGCTTGGGATCACCTTCTTTAAAGTTAATGCCATCATAAAAATAAAGATGATCAAGGCCTAGAATGTCTTTTTTCTTCTCGTGGAGTTTATTCACAATTGGTACAACATAATCGACTATTTGCTTACGGAAATTTGCCACTTCTTTAGGACCATAGTCCATCCGCCCCATCCTCATATACCCAAGCTCAATAAAATTATCATAACCCAAGGTCGTTGCTATTTTATGTCGTAGCTTAACAAGTTTATCATAGGTCTCATCAAGAGCATCTGAATTCTCACTGAACCAGTTGAATCTTGCCTCAATAGACCGCTTTCTTACATCACGGTCTTGATGACTATGAAACGGACCTAACCCCGCTAAGTTATAATTTTTACCTTCAAATTCTATCTTAGCTCCAGCCGTAAGTGTTGTGTAATCATTTCGAAGATCTGTTTCCTCTTTTAACATATCTTTTATCTTAGGATCAAACGTCTTTAGATCCATCTCTATTTGCTTGAGATATGTTTCTCCCCACTCCGCTGACAGTTCATCCTTAAATTGAGATTGGTCAACAGCCTTATCAAATGAGTCGCCTATTTCACGCATATCAGGGCCGATAGAATCATAATAATCTTTTTCAGCCTTTGCATTTTCATCATTGATATCCCTACTGAAATTCAAACTTGCCATTGATGCATATGACTGATATTCGCCTGCTTCTTTATCGGCTTCTAAAATTGTACTTATTTGCTCTTCGGCTGTATCAGCATTGGAAAATCTATCAACTAGATCTGCCATCACCTTTCTGTTCTTTTCAACACTAATACGCTCATAATGTAATTCACTGTATTTCATAAAATCCTCTGTGTTTTTAGCATTTATTTTTAATTATTTTTGTCTATGAAGTCCCTAATCTGCTTTTCTTTCTTTCTTCTCTTCCAGCTGGATCAGGTTGAGGTATCGCTCTAAGTAATTCTTTAGTATAATCGTGCTTCGGCGATTCAAATATAGCATCCGTATCATTTATCTCAACCAATTCACCATTGTACATGACCCCTATCCGATCGGAGATATGTTTTACAACTGAAAGGTCATGGGCTATAAAAATAATTGATAGATCAAATTCTTCCTGGAGGTCCATCATAAGATTTATTATTTGTGCCTGAATAGAAACGTCCAAGGCAGAAACGGGTTCATCAGCGACTATAATATTAGGCTCAGTTGCTAAAGACCGGGCAATACCGATCCGCTGACGCTGTCCACCAGAGAATTCATGTGGATATCTAGTAGATTGTTCAGTGTTGAGCCCTACTTTATTTAAAAGCCAGTCTACCTTTTCATTTTTTTCTGCATTTGTTAGGTCTGTATTTATATCGAGAGGCTCCTTGATGATATCCTTCACGAGCATCCTAGGGTTTAATGATGAGTATGGATCTTGAAAGATCATCTGAATATGCTGCCTGTATGGTTTGCTTTGTTTCCTAGATAACCTACTCAATTCGGTCTCATTCCCATCTAATACGAGGCTTATATTACCCGATATTTTTACATCAGGTGCTGTTAGTCGAAGAACATTAAGTATCGCATTACCTAGGGTTGATTTACCTGACCCTGATTCTCCTACAATTCCTAATGTTTCACCCTTGAGCAGATCTAGGCTAAGATTTTTGACAGCATGAACCGAGTCAATGTGTTTTTGAAGAATGCCTCCAAAAATTGGGAAGTCTACAGATAGATCACGGACCTTAAGAATAGGCATGGATTTACTCATGACTTTAAAATATCCAGATTTATTCTAGCAAAATGGTCTTTCTTAACCTCAACCAATTCAGGCTCTTCCTTGGTTCCTCCACAGGCACACTCTTCAGGTTCAAATCGCGAACATAGCTTGCAGCCATCACCAAGTTCAAGTATTGAAGGGACCATTCCCTTCAGGGCCTTCAGACGTTTCGATCTTTTATCCATTTTAGGTATGGATTCCATCAAGGCTTTTGTGTAAGGATGTAGAGGATTTTTGAACAATTCATCTATGGATGCAATTTCTTGTATCACACCTCCATACATAACAATCACTCTATCACAGGTTTCAGCAATTACTGCTAGGTCGTGCGTGATCAATAAGATCGCAGCGTCCTTTCTTTTATCTTTAAGCTCCATCATAAGGTCTAAGATCTGTGCCTGTATGGTAACATCTAAAGCAGTTGTTGGCTCATCTGCTATCAATAATGAAGGGTTGCATTGAAGAGCCATAGCGATCATGATACGCTGCCTCATCCCTCCAGAAAATTGATGTGGGTAGTCGTATATTCTTCTTTCAGGTTCTGGTATCCCCACTGAATGTAACATTTCAATACTTTTAATTGTTGCTTCATCATTGGTAAGTCCCTCGTGCTCC
>CENP01035969.1_pt1 | contig 10084 bp, 12 predicted proteins | sample 361281 | NCBI WGS metagenome assembly CENP01 (sample SAMEA2591122, study PRJEB7988) | marine metagenome | biome: marine biome (ENVO:00000447); feature: deep chlorophyll maximum layer (ENVO:xxxxxxxx); material: saline water (ENVO:00002010), including plankton (ENVO:xxxxxxxx) | depth 70 m
GCAGATGAGTTAAAACTTCCTTTAATGAATCCAGATAATTGGAAAAAGAAGACCACAGCATTCACCATTTCAATCGAGTCTAGCTCCAATATTACAACGGGTATCTCTGCATACGATAGAGCAGAAACAGTCAGCGCAGCAATTAATCCAAAATTTAAACAGGGAGATATTATTAGTCCTGGACATGTATTCCCTCTAATTGCATGGGATGGAGGTGTGCTAACTAGGGCAGGTCATACGGAGGCCGCCGTAGACATATCTAGACTTGCTGGGTTAAATGATTCTGCAGTAATTTGCGAGATTATGAATGACGATGGCAGTATGGCAAGAGTTCCAGACCTGATACCTTATGCAAAAAAACACTCTTTAAATATAGGTACTATACAAGATTTGATAGCTTACAGGATTAAAAACGACTTACTTATAAAAAAAATACCTGAAAAGCATCATCAAATTAAAAATATTTACTCAGACATTTTTGAATTAAACGTTTTTGAAAATACCATTGATGGATTACACCATGCAACTTTACATTTAGGAGATTTATCTAATCAAGATAGTGTAATGACAAGAGTTCATCCTGTTCAAGGCTTTGACGATATAATAATGAATTTTAATAATCCCAAAACAAAAGACTTACATGCTTCAATTGAAAAAATTAAATCTCATGGATCTGGAATAATCGTACTTATTAATAATCCAATATTGGGTGATTTAGGAAAATTATCAAATGATGAAAAAGTTAGATACTATGGTTTAGGAGCTCAAATACTTAAAAATTTTTCAATTGATAATATTTCTGTTTTATCTAACTCATTAGGAGAGGATTTAGACTTAGGAATTTATGGTTTAACCGTAAATAAAATAGAGGGTCTTAAGCTATGAAGAAATTAAATTTAAATATAAAAATTATTGTTGCTGATTATTACAAAGAGATAACTGATCCATTAAAGAATTCTTGTATTAAAGTTTTAGAAAAAAATAATCTCAAATATGAAATTTTATATGTACCTGGTGTTTATGAAATTCCTCAAATGATAAAATGGAAAGTAAAACCAAATAAAAATAATTTATTTATTGCTCTTGGATGTGTTATCAAAGGTCAAACTTATCATTTTGAAGTTATATCTGACTCTGTAGGAAAAGCTCTCTTAGATATTGTAAATCAAAACAAAGATACTCTTATATCTAATGGTATCATCAATGCTTACAACAAGTCCCAGGCTTTAAAAAGATCAAAAACTGAAAATAAAAATAAAGGATATGAGGCTGCTAATGCAATGGTTAAAATGATTAAATGCTTAATTTAAATAAAAATACTAGATTATTTTTTTTTCAGTTTATATTTCAAAGAAATTATTCTAGTGATTTTGGATTAGATGAATTCATCAAACAAAATATAAAAAAAAGACCTTTCAACAAAAAAAAATTATTCTCATTAAACGAGAGCTTTAACTCAAATCTAGAGAAAATCAAAGGTTTGATAGATTCTAAAGTTATTGAAAAAACAAACAAAATCACTGTCTTTCTGTTGTACGCCTTCTGCTCTGAATATCTTATAAATAAGGAGAAAAAAAAGATATTAATGAGTGAATATATCAAGCTTTCTAAGGATTTTCTTACCCGAGAAGAGGTTAAATACTTCAATTATTTATTAGATGATGCCTCAAAAAAAGCACCTTGAAAATAAAATTAAAATAGATTAACAACTTACCATGTCTCAAATACAGTACCTGCAAATAGTTTTATTTGCTGCAATCGCAGCGATTGCTTTCGGTTTATTTACAACAAATAAAATATTAAGTTTATCTAAAGGCACCAAAAAAATGATAGAAATATCTGGTGCTATTCAAGAAGGAGCCAAAGCTTACTTAAACAGACAGTACACTACAATAGCTATAGTTGGCGTAGTAATCTTTCTTGCTTTCTTCTTAATTCCTTTTGAACATACATACGATGTTCCAGTTGGTTTTCTGATTGGAGCAGTTTTATCCGGTCTGGCTGGTTATATAGGTATGAATGTATCAGTTCGCGCAAATGTAATTACTGCTCAAGCTTCTAGTTCTTCTTTGAAAGAAGGTTTGTACGTAGCATTTAACGCTGGAGCTGTTACCGGGCTTTTAGTTGTAGGTTTAGCATTAGCAGGAATAGCAGGATATTTTTTCCTATTATATTTTGGTTATGATAGAAGTGGAAGAGAACTGATTGAGCCTCTAGTAGCTCTTGGATTTGGTTCATCTTTAATTTCAATTTTTGCAAGACTAGGTGGGGGTATATTCACTAAAGGTGCTGATGTTGGTGCAGATTTAGTTGGCAAAGTAGAAAAAGATATACCAGAGGATGATCCCAGAAACCCAGCAGTTATTGCAGATAATGTTGGAGATAATGTCGGAGACTGCGCTGGAATGGCTGCAGATTTGTTTGAGACTTACGTAGTCTCTATTGTTGCTACGATGGTATTAGCAATAATTTTTCAAGGAGCAGTTACCGATTTAACTATTTATCCATTACTCTTAGCTGGATCAAGCATCATAGCTTCAATAGTTGGATCACAATTCGTATCAATATCGACACCAAAATCATCTATTATGGGAGCTCTTTATAAAGGTTTTTTCATGACACTGATAATTTCAGTTGTGCTTTTTGCCATAATCACTCAATACTCAATTGGCTTTGATAATTATTTTCAAATAGGATCAAAGTCGTATAACGGAATGGATTTATTCCTTTGTGCTGTATATGGTTTGTTAATTACTTTAGCACTTGTTTTCATAACTGAATACTACACTAGCACAGAATACCGACCAGTGAAGAGTGTTGCAGAAGCCTCTCAAACTGGTCATGCAACAAATATTATTCAAGGTTTGGCCATGGGTATGGAGTCTACTGCCATTCCTGTTCTTATTATAGTAACAGGTATTGGAATAACATTTGCAACAGCGGGTTTATTTGGCATTGCAATCGCAGTAACTTCAATGTTAGCTCTTGCAGGAATGGTTGTTGCTTTGGATGCATACGGTCCTGTAACAGATAACGCTGGAGGTATTGCTGAAATGTCAGGATTGAAACAAAGTGTAAGACAAAGAACTGATGCGCTTGATGCTGTTGGCAACACCACTAAAGCTGTTACTAAAGGTTATGCTATCGGATCTGCTGGTCTTGGAGCATTAGTGCTATTTGCTGCTTACACTGAGGATTTAAAATACTTTAATAAAGAAACAGGTAATGATGCTTTTGATGTGTCTTTTGATTTATCTGAACCATACGTAATCATTGGTCTTTTATTAGGTGGATTGCTCCCATATTTATTTAGTGCATTGAGTATGACAGCTGTTGGACGAGCAGCCGGATCAGTTGTCTTAGAAGTAAGAAGACAATTTAAAGAAAAAAAAGGAATTATGTCAAGAAAAGAGAAACCAGATTATGGGAAATGTGTAGACATCTTAACAAAATCTGCAATTAAGGAAATGATCATACCATCATTACTACCTGTTTTATCACCGGTTGTTGTTTTCTTTGGTGTTTATTTTCTTACAGGTAGTGTTAATACTGCATTTCAAGCACTCGGCGCTCTTTTGATTGGAGTTATTATTACTGGTTTCTTTGTAGCTATTTCAATGACTGCCGGAGGCGGCGCATGGGATAATGCTAAAAAATATATTGAAGATGGTAATTTAGGTGGAAAAGGTAGTGAAACTCATAAAGCCTCCATCACTGGAGATACTGTTGGAGACCCCTACAAAGATACTGCTGGTCCAGCTGTAAACCCAATGATTAAAATAACAAATATTGTATCAATTCTTTTGCTATCAATAGTTGTCCATTTAAATATTATCTAATTTAAATCAATTTCTTCAACAGACCTTAAAACATTATCTTCAAATTTTAGTTTTAAGGTCTTGTTGTAGACAGTTTGTTTGAAAGCTGCCACCCCTTTTTTTTTATCAGTTCTATAAATCCATAAATTCTCTGAGTTTTCTTTTATTAAAGGGTAGCCAATAATCTTTACCACATCCTCTTTTGAATAATCAATTATTTGATAATTTTCTTTTATTTTGTTGATACTATCCACTGAAATACCAGAAAAATATAAATCATTTGAGCATGAAATCAAAAATATTGAGCATAAAAAGGCTATAAAAATTTTATTAATTTTAAAAATATTCACAATAAAAACAAATAAGGTATAAGTTTCTCTAAAGCAATAACAAACATATATGAGTAAGTATCTAATAAACCTTGACCTTCACGGTGGTGACTTTGCACCACTATCAGTCCTAGAAGGAGCCAATTTATCTAAATCTAAAAATCCATATATTAATTTTAATTTACATTCAGAAAAGTCTATTTATGAAAAATTTAAACCAAAATTTTCAAACCTATTTGCTAACTCTGAATGGACCCAATCAGAAAACTTTATTCCCCCAGATATGAAACCTAGTGATGCATTAAAAAAAGATAATAGAAATAGCTCAATGTCTAAAGCTATTTTGAATTTAAAAAAGGATAAAAATCAAATTACTATTTCTGCAGGAAATACAGGAGCTATGATGGCTTATTCTACTGTTTACCTAAGAACTATAGAAAATATTACTAGACCAGCTATTGCTTCTCTTTTCCCATCAGAAAAACATCCAGTATGTTTTTTAGATCTAGGAGCAAATGCTGAGTGTACCTCAGAAAACTTATTAGATTTCGCAGTCATGGGTAGCACATACTATAAAGTCCTTTATCCACAAATTGACTCCACAGTAGCACTTTTAAATATTGGGTCAGAAGAGCTCAAAGGTAATAATTTAATTCAAGAGACGCATGAATTAATGAAAAGTGATAAAAGAATAAATTATCGAGGTTTTGTTGAAGCAGACGAGATAACTTCTACAAATTATCATGTCATTGTAACTGATGGATTTTCTGGAAACATTGCACTTAAAACTGCTGAAGGTGTCTCTAGATTCATAACTAACTCTTTGAAAAAAAGTTTGACTTCATCCTCATATTCAAAATTCTTGTCTTTGTTACTTAAAAAAAATTTCAATGATTTTAAAAATTCAATAGACCCAAGAAATTATAATGGAGGAATGTTTATTGGAGTGAACGGTATAGTTATAAAAAGTCATGGTAATGCTGACTCACATGCATTTGCAAACGCAATAGAGTTTGGTGTAAAATGTATTGATGCAGATTTACTAAACGAGATTAAGAAAAATGTCTCAAAATAAATTAACCAGAGAAATAATTACTAAACAAATTTCTATTGAGTTTGGTATTGCATACTCAACAATCTATAAAAAAATTGATAAAATTATAGAAATCTGGATTAATAATATGATCGACTCAGACCTATCAATAAATCATATTGGATCTTTTAAAATTAAAAATAAAAATGAAAGAATAGGTAGAAATCCAAAAACAAACGAGGAGCATCTAATTAAATCAAGAAAAGTAATAAGCTTTAAAAAATCAAATAAACTAATCTTATGAAAAAAAATTTTTATAGTATAGATGAAGTATCTCAGATTGTAGGAGAGCAAAAACATACCATAAGGTTTTGGGAAACCAGAATTTCAAAATTAAAAGTAATAAGAACCCAATCAGGACATAGATTGTACGATTATGAGAACTTACTTCTTCTTAAAAAAATAAAAATTTTACTTGATGACCAAAAACTAACAATAAATGGTGTTAATGATTATCTAACAAAATCAAAACTTAAGAAGAAGTCACTAGATGATAACATTATTTCAGTTTTAAAAGATTTATTGGGGCATCTTAAAAAGTCAAGATAATCGCGGCTTATCTCAGTCTGGTAAAGTAAGCTTCTGGGAGTTTGATGCTAATTGATCAAGTCCACTGCTCCCAACTAAATTTAAAGTAAATTATAGTCATAAACTCTATTTTACATAAATATATATTGATAATTTTATCTATAATCCTTGATTTTTTAATGATTTTACTTATATTCCCCCTATCGTGAAAACAACTACTTTAAAAAAATCTGACATTCAGAAAGAATGGCATTTATTAGATGCCACCAACATTTCTGTTGGTAGACTTGCTTCTAGAGTTATCTTAATACTTAAAGGTAAAAATAAACCACAATACTCCCCTAATTTACCTGTTGGAGATGGTGTAATTATTATAAATACTGACAAAGTAAAATTTTCAGGTAATAAAATTACCAATAAGAAATATTACAAACATACAGGCCATCCTGGTGGTATAAAAGAAATTACGCCAGAAAAGCTTAAAGAAAAAAATAAATCTGATGATATTATCAAAAAGGCAATTAAAGGAATGCTCCCTAATTCTCCTTTATTTAGGGATCTTGTCAAAAATAATTTAAAAATTTATAAAGGCGCTAACCATCCTCACGACTCTCAAAACCCAAAATTACTAGATTTTAAGTTAATGAATAGGAAGAATGTAGTTAATGTCTAATCAAGTTTATAGTACTGGCAGACGTAAAGAGTCTATTGCAAGGGTATGGATATCTAATGGAACAGGCAATATAGTAATTAACAAAAAAAAAATTGATGATTATTTTCCTGACAAAGCTCTGAGAATGATTATCAACCAACCTTTGGAAGTTGCAAAAAAATCAGACTCCGTAGATCTAAGAATTACAGTACTTGGAGGCGGCTTATCTGGTCAAGCAGGTGCAATTAAACATGGTATCAGTAGATCTTTGACAAAAATTGACCCGAATACTAAAGATATATTAAAAAAAAATGGTTTCTTAACTAGAGACTCTAGAACAGTAGAACGCAAAAAGTATGGTAGGCAAAAAGCTAGACGAAGTTTTCAGTTCTCTAAAAGATAATCTCTTATTTATTTTTTCTGTAATATTTCTATCAATAATTATTATTTCATGCGAAAGATCATTTCAGAACTTTGATCAAAATTTACTTGAAAAGAAAAAAGAATTAGAGGAATTTAATGAAAAGAGTAGTATTAGAAAAGAACAGATTTTAAAGTCTCAAAATGAACAAAATTAGAATAGCAATTTTAGGTTTAGGTGTCGTTGGCTCCCATGTAGTCAAGCTATTAGAAAAAAACTCATATGTTTTAGATAATACGAAATGTGAAATAGTTGCTATAGGAGCACAAAACAAAAAAAAGAAAAGAATTTTCAATATTAGCAAATATAAGTGGGTTAATGATTTTAAAAGCTTAAATCAATTCAAACCTCACCTAATTATCGAAACTATTGGAGGTACTGGGAAATATATAAAGGATCTTTATATATTTTGCTTAAAAAATAAAATATCTCTCATCACTGCAAATAAGGCACAACTAGCAGAAAAGTCGGATTTATTTTTTGAAGGATTTGATAAGACAAATTTATTTTTAGGATTTGAGGCTGCCGTTTTAGGGGCTGTGCCAGTAGTACAAACAACAGAACAAAGTATTCACCCTTCAAAAATTAATTCTATTTATGGAATTTTTAACGGTACAACCAATTATATAATTTCAAAGATGTACGAAAATAAGATTAGTTTTAAAGAAACATTAGAACAGGCAATTAATAATGGATTTGCAGAACAGGACTCAAGCGCAGATTTGTCAGGCAGAGACGCTATGCATAAACTTGTACTACTATCAAATATCTCTTTTGGAAAAAAATTTAAATTTTCTGACATGCACTATGATGGAATAGAAAATATTAAACTCATTGATTTAGAACAGGGTCTTAACCTTGGTTATAAACTAAAACTTGTTTCTATTACAGAGAGGAATAAAGATAAATTTTTCTCATCTGTAGCACCTTGTTTTGTTCCTGACTCAGGCTTAATTGCAAAAACTAATTTTGAAGAGAATGTGATCACTTTTGAAGGAGAAAATTTTTTAAAAACTAGCTTAGTTGGAAAAGGTGCTGGTGGATACCCGACAGCTACTTCTATTATTTCTGATATTAAAAGATTTATTAATTATTCTCCAGACAAAGGCGTATTTATTAAAAAATATTCACAAATGTTGACAGCTAAGTTTGTTAATCAATCTCAAAGAATTAGACCCTACTATTTAAGAATGTCTGTACTTAATAAAGTAGGTGTTCTAAAATCGATAGCACAATTATTTTCTCAAAAATCAATTTCTATTAAATCTATAATTCAATTGAATACATCTAATGAGAAAGTCGTCCCTATTATTATAATATCTGATCCAGTTGGTTTAAAAAATATCACGCAAGTAGTTAATAATTTAAAGAAAACTAGTTTTCTTAAAAACGAAATTTCTGTTATCAGAATTGAGGAAAATATTGGATAGAAATCTTGCTATAGAGTTAGTCAGGGTTTCTGAATTTGCAGCATTAGCTGCATCCAAACATATAGGAAGAGGCAATGAAAAAGCAGCTGATCAAGCAGCTGTTGATGCAATGAGAAAGTGTCTAAACTCTCTAACAATATCAGGTACAGTTGTCATAGGTGAAGGTGAAAGAGATGAGGCGCCTATGCTATTTATTGGTGAAAAAGTTGGACAAGGTGGACCAAATGTTGATATTGCACTAGATCCTTTAGAAGGGACTACGATAACGGCAAAAGGCGGAGAAAATGCTATGGCAGTTATTGCGCTAGCACAAGAGGGGGGCTTTTTAAATGCTCCTGATGTATATATGAAAAAAATTTCAGCCAATGTCGACAATGATAGCATTATATCTTTAAATCAAGATCTAAAATCAAATATTAATGAGTTAGCTAGATATAAAAAAATTAATACTGAAGATCTAGTAATATGCATTCTTGATCGTGAGAGACACCTTGATGATATTGAAACTATAAGATCTGCAGGCGCAAGAATAAAAATAATTGGTGATGGAGATGTTAGTGCAGTTATTTCCTCAGCTATAGAAAGTAGTAATATTGATATGTATTACGGTATAGGCGGTGCACCTGAGGGGGTACTTGCAGCTGCCGCGTTGCAATGTGTAGGTGGTTATTTAGAGGGTCAGCTTATATTTTACAATGATCAAGAAATAGATAGAGCAAAAAAAACAGGCATAAATGATTTAAATAAAATTTATAGGCTTAATGATTTAGCTAAAGGAGATGTAATGTTTTCTGCCACAGGTGTAACTGATGGGACTATGCTTCGAGGAATAAACATCAATAAAAAATTTGCAGAAACACACTCCATTGTGATGCGTTCTAAAACAGGGACTATCAGACAAATTGATGGAAAACACAACTTTGACATCAAGCAACTTGATCACTAAAAAGACCTTTAACGGCACGGTTTGGAAACCATCAAATTTAGAATTAAATGAAGATACAGTTTTTGAAGTTGCCCAGAAAAATAATATATCTATTAATTTATCGAAATTATTAATTAACCGTAATATAAAAAAAATATCTCATTTTTTAAATTCAAAGTTAAAAGAGAATATTTCAGTAAATGAAATCTTAAAACTATCTAATTTAAAAAAGACTATTCCTTTTTTTGAAAGAATAAATAACGATAAGAAAATTTCTATTTTTTCAGACTATGATGTAGATGGAGCCTGTGCTGCTGCTATTTTTAAAAAATATCTTAGTAATTTTGGCATTGAGGTGTTTATCTATATTCCAAATAGATTGAATGAAGGGTATGGATTAAGTGCCACAGCATGCGATAAATTACTAGAATTCAGCTCTAACATTTTAGTTTTAGATTGTGGGAGTAACAATATTGATGAACAAAAATATATTCATAAACAAGGAGCAAATCTTCTAATAATAGACCATCATGAATGTGAAAATTACTTTAATAAGACTATTGTTATAAATCCAAAAACTCCAGAGGATAAGTCAAATCTTGATGATTTATGTGCGACAGCATTATCATTTCTAGTTCTCGTTTATCTAAATCATGAAGAAACTTTTCGAAAAAAAGATGTGTTACAATACCTGGATCTTGTTTCACTGGCTACAATTTGTGATTTAGTACCTCTGAATAATATAAATAGATCTTTCGTAAAACAAGGATTGAGGATAATTAATTCAGAAAATAATAATAAAGGTATTCAAACTCTTATAAATCTAACAAAGATCAAACACAAAATATCTGAGTATCATCTTGGATATATTATTGGGCCTAGAATTAA
>CENP01069723.1_pt1 | contig 10080 bp, 10 predicted proteins | sample 361281 | NCBI WGS metagenome assembly CENP01 (sample SAMEA2591122, study PRJEB7988) | marine metagenome | biome: marine biome (ENVO:00000447); feature: deep chlorophyll maximum layer (ENVO:xxxxxxxx); material: saline water (ENVO:00002010), including plankton (ENVO:xxxxxxxx) | depth 70 m
TGTGATGTTACAGGATCAAGTCAAAACCCTGACAATAACCCATGTTCTGCATCATCAAATACTTATAGATTAAGTTTAGAAAGTTTTGGTGATGGTTTAACACCTCCTGATTTAGCAGCTACAGAGTTTTGTGATAATCAAGTAACACATGCTGTAACTAGACAAGTACAAATAAATTCAAGTGGGGTAAATGTAAGTAACATATCTGTAGGTAATATAGTTTGTCAAGGTGGCACACCTATAAATGGGGGTAATAGAGTACATGCAATAAGTAGGTTTGATAGTGTTGCAGGAGATACAGGGAGTACCTTCCAAGTTATACAAATTGATCAGTTTGGTATGGTAACAGCAGGCCCATTTGATGTAAATTGTAATACATCTGATTTTCAAAATGATAATATAATGTAACTATGGCTTTAAAAAGTGCAAGATTAGAAATTTATATATATAGTGGTACAGCAGGTAGCTATACTTCTAGTGATTTAAAATATACTTTAGATAAAGATTTGATAAGTGGTCAAACTAACATAATATTTGAAATAGGTAATCTAGTTAGGGATTATTTAACACATGATTTTAATAATGATTATGCTAGTGTTACAAAATGGGTATCAGTAGTAAAGAAACTATTTGATACTAATACAGATTTAGAATTTGAAAGTGGTTCATCTACTGTTACAAACTTTATAGCACTAGATGGTTTTGGCACTTTTGAAGATGAGATAAACCCACAACTATCTACCAATGCTTTAATATCAGCAGATAATATATATATACCTGAAAATACAGCAGGTAGATTTCCAATATTTGCAGAAGGTGTAGGTAAGGTTGTAATAGATAGTAGTACAACACAAATAACAGATAGTGGTAATAGCAACCAAAAAATACAATACATAACCATACCTGCCAACACAAGTACAATACAAGTATTTGATACAGATGATACAACGTTAAGAAAAACAATTACAGTTAACAATGTATGTGAACCAAAATATACTTCTTTCAAAGTAACCTTTGTAAATAAATTTGGGGCTTATGAAGATATATATTTCTTTAAAAAAACTACAGAAACTTTCAGTGTTACAGATGAAACACATAAAACAAACAGCATAAACACATCTAGTGTTACTTATCCAACTTACAATGGACAGCAACAAAGATATAATGTAAATGCAAAAACAAGTTTGCAAATGAATACAGGATTTATAAAAGAAGATGCAACTAAAACTATAGAAGAATTATTTTTAAGTGAAAATGTTTATATAAGATTTGATTCTAAAACATTACCAATAATACCTAAAAGTAAATCATTTGTACATAAAACAAGTTTAAACGATAAGCTAATTAATTATACAATAGATTTTGAATTTGCATTTAATCTTATAAATAATGTTAGATGAAACTACAACTTCAGTTATTTATTGAAGGCAATCAAATTGAATTGCATGATAATGAAAGTGTTACACTTACACAAACATTACAAGATATTCTTGATATACAAAAAGTATTTACAGATTTTACAAGAACATTTAACGTACCTGCCTCAAAAACAAATAACAAGGTTTTTAAACATTTTTACAACCCTGAAGTATCTGTACAAGATTTCAGGCCCAAAGAAAGAAAAGAAGCAGTTTTATTTTTAAACCACCAACCATTTAAAACAGGTTTTGTAAAATACGATAGTGTACAGATGGTAAACAACGAACCTAAAAACTATCGAATAACTTTCTTTGGTGATATATTAGAAATAAAAGATTTATTTGGTGATTTAAAACTAGCAGATTTAACAATAATAAACGATGGCCAAACCTATGATGGAAGTACTGTTATAGCTACTATGCAGGATGGTATAGATTATAATGTACATGGTGAAGAAGTACCTGATACTTTTATATATCCAATTATAACACATACAGATAGATTAATATATAATAGTGGTGATGATACAGCAGGAACTAAAAACTTATATGTAGGTAGTAATTCACATGGTTTAGTATTTGACCAGTTAAAACCTGCTTTAAGAGTACATGCAATTATTTTAGCAATACAAAAACAATTTAATATAAAATTTAGTAATGATTTTTTTGTTAATACAAATGCAGCTTACTACAACTTGTATTTGTGGATGCAAAAAGAAAAGGGTTCTATAATAGATAGTGATGCACCCCCTGTAGCTGCACTTTATAATTCATCTTGGCGAAGTGTATTTTCTACTTTTGATGGCAAGGATTACAATAAAATGGTAAAACTAAAAGGTGATCCTAATGCAAAAAATGGTGGTGGTTTTTTTGTTACAGGTTCACAATATAGTAACATAAATAATTACAGGGGTAGCAGGTTTATGGTGTTAGATATTGTTACAAGTTCAAGTGTAAAATACACAATACAAATAAGACAAGCAGTAATAGGTAGTAGAAGTATATTTTTTGAACAAGATATTACAAGTGTGGGTACAGATAGGGTTATAAAACTATCTGATCAAAAAGAATTACAAAAAGGTGCGAGTTATCACATATTTTTAAGCAGTACACAATCAGCTACATTTACTGTTACAATGGCAATATTTGATAGTAATGATTCAGGTGGTAACTATGCAAGTGCTGTAAATACATTTACAACAAATGCAACTACACAAATAGTTATAAAAGACCAAATGCCTGATATTAAATGTATAGATTTTTTAACATCTATTTTTAAAATGTTTAACCTTACATCTTTTAAAAGTGGTGATGAAATTAAAGTACAACCATTAGATGATTTCTATAGTTCAAGCACAAGGAGGCATGATATAACAGAACATTTAGATGTAACTGATTCTGAAGTAACACTACCCATACCATACGATAATATAGAATTTAAATATCAGGGAAACGAAACATTTTTTACAGCTTTTCATAATGAAAGGAATGGTATTAATTGGGGGCATTTACAACATAGCTTAATAGAAGAAAGCACTAATAAAGAATACAAAATAGAACTACCATTTGAACACATGAAGTTTGAAAGAATACTAAATTCTAATGGGGGTGCAACAACAGATGTACAATGGGGATGGAGTGTAAACAGGGATCAAGAAAGTTTACTTACTAAACCTCTACTTTTTTATGCACACAAAATTACAAGTGGTACAGCTATAGGTGTTTTACCTTCTAGTGGTGGTAGTGTAACATCTATTACTTCATACTATGTGCCTTCTAACTTATCTGATCCAACAACAAATACAACACAATCAATACATTGGGGTGCAGAGAAAAATGAATATACTTTTACAAATGCTGATACTTCATTATTTAGTACATATTACAAAAACTACATAACAGAAGTATTTGATGATACTAGAAGAATATTTAAATTCAAGGCATATCTACCTATGAGTATTTTGTTGAATTTACAACTAAACGATAGAATAATTATTTTTAACACATCGTACAAAATAAACAAAATAGTAACAAATTTTGAAACAGGTTTAAGCAATTTAGAATTATTAAATGAAGTTGGTAATAATAGAGTACCTACAGATAATGTAATATCTGATGTAGTTAAAACAGTAGATCAAGATTTTGTAACAGCAGATACAACATTAGTAAGGGCTGATACAACAATATTTAGAATATGATAGAACACATATTAGATATGTTAGAAATAGCAAAGCAAGAAAAGAAAATAGGTAAGTATACTTATATAGCACTTGGTAAGCATAATTTACCTACAACTTTTAAAGAAGGTTATAAACAAGTTAAATTAAATATATGGCACAAAAAGCAATAATACAGGTAGACATACAAGAAGGTGCAGCCAAGAAAGACCTAAAGGATTTAAAACAAGGTATTGATAAGGTAAATAAAGCACAAGTAAACCAAACTAAAGCTACCAAAGAAGCGAGTAAAGAAATGGTTAGTTATGGTGGTGCAGTAGATGGAGTAACTGGTGGTGCTGTTACAAAGTTTAGAGCATTATCAGGTGGTATAAAAGCTGCGACTGCTTCTACAAAAGCATTTAGGATTGCATTGATAGCAACAGGTATAGGTGCATTTGTTGTTGCTATAGGTACACTTGTTGCCAACCTACAGAATAGTGAAGCAGGATTTAACAGGGTACAAAAACTTCTAAAACAAATAGGTGTAGTTGCAGGTAACGTAACTGATATATTCTTTTCATTAGGTACTTCTTTGTTTGGTTTAGTTACTGGTGATTTTGAATTGATGACTAAAAGTTTTGATGAAGCTACAGATAGAATAAAAAACTTTGGTGAAGAAACAAAAAAAGAAATAAAGATACAGGGGGATTTATCTGACCAACAAGCTGAACTAACAAAAATAGAAAGACAGCTAACTGTAGATAGAGCAGAAGCAAATAGAAAAAGAGCATCGTTATTAGAAAAATCAGCAGATAGAGAAAACTTTACAGCAAAAGAAAGAATAAAATTTTTAGAAGAAGCAGCTAAAATAGATGAAGAAATTACAAATGAAGAAATAAAAGCTGCTGAAATAAGATTGAATTTAAAAGTAGAAGAAAACAAATTAAGTGAAAGTTCTAAAGAAGATTTAGATGAAGAAGCAAGATTAAAAGCAGAACTTACAAACCTTGAAACAGCAAGGTTAAGAAAACAAAGAGCAGTTACTGCACAAATTACTACAGCACTACGAGAAGAACAAGCTGAAAGAAAAGCTATAAGAACCAAAGAAGAAGCAGAACAAAAAGCAGAGGATGCAAAATTGCAGGCAAAGATAGAAAAAGAGAAAGCTGATGAACTTACAAGGTTAGATGCTATAGATAAAGTACAAGAAGAATTTAGATTAAAAAAAGAAGATGAAGAAGCTATACTTGAAAGTGAAAAGTTAGAATTAGAACAAGCAAGAAAACTACAAGAATTAGATAATCTAAATGCTACAGAAGAACAAAAAGCAGGGGTAATTAGTTTTTTTGGTGCTAAAATACAAGATGCCAAAGATAAAGAAGCTAAACAAGAACAGGCACGAGAAGAATTATTAGCAAAACAAAAACTAGCTGTAACAGCAAACACACTTGGACAGGTTTCACAATTATTAGGTGAAAATTCAGCAGCAGGTAAAGCAGCAGCGATTGCACAAGCTATTATAAATTCTTATTTAGGTTTTACAGAAGTATTAAAAACCCCAACTACTATACCAGAACCTTTAGGTAGTATACAAAAAGCAATAAGTGCAGCATCTATACTTGCAAGTGGTTTACAAACTGTAAGGCAAATAACAAGTGTTAAAACACCTAATACTGGTGGTGGTGGTATAAGTGTAGGTGGAGGTAGGGGTTCTACAGCAGCACCAACAAGTGCAACACCCCCTGCATTTAATGTAGTAGGTGCATCAGATACTAACCAACTTGCAGAAGCTATAAATGGTAGAGAACAAAAACCAGTAAAAGCATTTGTAGTAAGTAGTGATGTAAGCAATGCACAAAGTTTAGATAGGAATATAATAGAAACTGCTAGTATTGGGTAACAAAACACATAAATAATTATTGTTATAGTATGGATATAATAGAACTTTTTATAGATGAAGAAGATGAAGTAAGTGGTATTGATGCAGTAAGTTTAGTAGAAAACCCTGCAATAGAAGAAGATTTTATAGCACTTAAATCACAAGAATACAAGTTTGCAGAAGTAGATAAAGAAAAACGTATAATTATGGGTGCAGCACTTGTACCTAACAAACCTATTTTAAGAACTAAAGATGATGTACCTTACTATATATATTTTAGTAGGGATACAGTAAGAAAAGCAAGTGAACTTTTTTTTATAAGAGGTAACAGTAAAAAATCTACACTTGAACATAAAGTACCCCTTGAAGGTTTAACAGCAGTTGAAACATGGATAGTAGAAGATTTAGAAAAAGACAAAAGTAGATTGTATGATATGGAAGTACCTCTCGGTACATGGATGTTATCAATGAAAGTTTTAAATGATGATATTTGGAACAACTATATAAAAACAGGTAAAGTAAAAGGGTTTTCTATAGAAGGGTATTTTGCAGACAAATTAGAAAGGCCAAACGAACCAAACAAGTTAGAACAAATACAAGAAGAAGAAGCAGAATTTTTACTAGGCCAAGTAAAAGCAATAATAAAAAAAGACAAAAGATTAAAGAAGGGTAAAAGAATAGAATTTGAAAGTTATAGTGATTACCCAAATGCAGTAAAAAACAATGCACAAAGAGGTATTGATCTAAATGCAAAAGTAAATAATAAATGTGCAACCCAAGTAGGAAAAATAAGGGCATCACAATTAGCACAAGGTAAACCTATAAGTATAGAAACTGTTAAAAGAATGTATAGCTTTTTATCTAGGGCAGGTGAATACTATGATGAAGGTAATACAGAAGCATGTGGTACTATAAGTTATTTACTTTGGGGTGGTAAAGCAGGTTTAAGATGGAGTGAAAGCAAACTAAAAGAACTTGAAATGTTAGCTGAAACTGGCCCAAGAGGTGGTATAAGAAAAAGCCCTAAAGCCCCAAAATCAAGTACACCAAACCCCAAACCAAAAGGTGAGGGTACAGCAAAAGGTGATGCATCTACAAGTAGGGGTGCAAAAGTATCTAAACAGGATGAAGAAACACTTAGAACAAAAGCATCAGAATTTAACGAAAGATATAAAAAGAAACTAGGGTATGGTGCAAACGTGGGAACACTAAAAGCAGTTTTCCAAAGAGGGCTAGGTGCATTTAATGTTTCTCATAGCCCAAGAGTTAAAAGTGCAAGCCAATGGAGTTTTGCAAGAGTAAATGCCTTTTTATATTTACTTAAAAATGGTAGGCCACAAAACCCAAAGTATACAGGTGATTTTGATTTATTACCTGCTAAACACCCTAAAAGCCCCAAAAAATGAGAACACTATATATAGATGAATACAAACCTTGTAATACAGATGGTAAAAGAGCTTGTTTATGCCCTGATGGTAAAACCTATTCTAGAAAGTGCTGTGATGGCAGTTTTCAAGCACAAGGTATAGGATCAGTTACAGGTACAAGTTAAAAATACAACAAACAAAACCAAATTTTATTGTAATATTATGAAGGCAGATAATATGTTAGGAAAAATCAAAGAACTGTTAAACATTGAAGCTAAAGTAGAAGAAGTAAAACTAGAACAAGCAACATTAGAAAATGGTACTGTAATAGAAAGTGAAAACTTTGAAGCAGGTAGTGAAGTGTTTATTGTAACAGAAGATGAAAAAGTAGCTTTACCAGTTGGTGAATATACTTTAGAAGATGGAGAAAGATTAATAATAAAAGAAGAAGGAATTATAGCTTCTATTGGTGAAAAAGAAGAAGAACCTAAAGAAGAAGCTAGTGAAGAAAATTTAAATACTGATAATATGGAAAACAAAGAAGTTGTACAAGAAGTACAAGAAAATCTTGAAGAAGATAAAAAAGAAGAAATGCAGTATGCAACTAAAGAAGAACTAGCATCTCTTAAAAAGGACATTGAAGAAATCAAAGGAATGATAGATAAAATGGGTAAACACAAAGAGGAAGAAATGAGTGCTGAAGATAAACCCATTGAAGAAAAAGAAGAACTTTCAGCAGTTGAAAAGGTAAAACATAACCCTGAAGAAGAAGTAAAAACTGAACCTGTATTTATGAGCAGAAGATCAGAAACAACTTTTGATAGAGTTATGAGAAGAATTAATAATATATAATAATTTAAAAAATGGCAACAAGTATTACAACTTCATATAGTGGTGAATTTGCAGGCAAGTACATTTCTGCTGCACTACTTTCTGGAAAAACTTTAGGTGAAGAAACAATTACAATTTTACCTAATATAGTGCATAAGCAAATTATGCAAAAAGTAAGCAGTAATGACATCGTAAAAAATGGTGCATGTGATTATTCAGATAGTTCAACTTTAACATTATCTGAAAGAACATTAACACTAGAAGATTTTATGGTAAATGTTACTGTATGTAAAAAAGATTTCTTAAACACATGGCAAGCTGCAGAAGTTGGTTTAGGTGGTTTAGGTAGAGAGTTACCAAAATCTTTTGCAGATTTTATTATAGGACATTTCTCAGCTAAAGTAGCTCAGAGAATGGAAACTAATATATGGGCAGGAGTAAATGGTACAGCAGGACAATTTGATGGATTCAAAGCACTACTTGCTGCTGACAGTGATGTAGTTGATGTTGTTGCAACAGATGTAACAGCTTCTAATGTTATTACTGAATTAGGTAAAGTTGCAGATGCAATTCCTAGTGCTGTTTATGGCCAAGAAGATACTACTATATGGGTAGCAACAAATGTTTACAGAAGCTACATACGTAGTTTAGGTGGTTTTGGAGCATCAGGATTAGGTGCAGCAGGTTACGAGGATAAAGGAAACAACCAAGCTATTACACCTAGTTTCTTTGATGGCATTAAAATTTCACATGCACAAGGTTTAGGAACTAACGAAATGGTTGCAGGACAAAAAAGCAACTTTTTCTTTGGTACTTCTTTACTAAATGACTTGAATGAAGTTAAAGTAATTGACATGAGTGATATAGATGGTTCACAAAATGTTAGATTTATCATGAGATTTCAGGCAGGATGTCAATTTGGAGTGGGTTCTGATTGTGTTCAGTACACCTAGAATACTAATTAACGAATGATAAAAGGGTAGTTAGGTTTATGCTTAACTGCCTGATTATCAATAACTTATAATAAAAAAAATTTTTAGGAATTATGGCATGTAATTTAACAAGGGGTAGAAAAGAACCATGTAAGGATGTAGTTGGTGGTATTAAAGGGGTGTACTTTTTTGATTTTGGATCAATAACAACAACTTTTGATAGTACAGATACAGATGTAATAGATAGTTTAGGAGATGTTACTTGTTTTAACTATGAAGTAAAGGGTAACAGTAGTTTTGAACAAACTATTACAAGTTCTAGAGAAAATGGTACAACTTTTTTCGAGCAAACACTAAATCTTACACTAAAAAAACTAACAGTACAAGACCATAAAGAGTTAAAATTATTATCTTTTGGCAGGCCACATGTGGTTGTAGAAGATTATAATGGTAATGCCTTTATGATGGGCTTAGAACATGGTGCAGATGTTTCAGGTGGTACAATAGTTACTGGTGCAGCTATGGGTGATTTAAGTGGTTACACACTTACACTAACAGCACAAGAACTAAAACCTGCTAACTTTTTAGAAGGTGCAACTTCTGCAAATCCATTTGCAGGACAAACTGGTACAGTAACAGTAACAGAAGGCACAAACAGTTAGAATTTGATTTTTTTGTTTTATGGAAGGGTAGCAATAGTGTTACCCTTTTTTTATTTAACAAAATAGAACTACTTTTATTGTATATATATGATAGTTTTACAAAGTTCAGGTAGTAGCCAAACATTTAGTTTTATTCCAAGAACATATACTTCAGGAAATACTTATACAATTAAGATAAACAACGAAAGCACAAACAAAGAAGTGTTTAGCCAAACATCTACAAGTTTTACAGAAGTAGATTACTATTACCAGTACAGCAATACTTTTACTTTGGTAGAAGATACTTTTTATACTTTAGAAATTACAGAAGGTAGTACATTAATTTTTAGAGATAAAATATTCTGCACAAATCAAACAGTAGCAGATTTTACAGTAAACCAAAACCAGTACACTACCAACACAACAACTAACGAATTTGTATTTATATAAACATGGATAACATACACATAGTAAACTTATCAACCTACAACAAACCCAAAGTAGTAGAAGATAAAAGAAAAGAATGGGTAGCTTATGGTGATGATAATAATTACTACAAATACCTTATAGACCTTTTTACAAGTTCTACAACAAACAATGCAATAATAAATGGTATTAGTAATATGATTTATGGCAAGGGCTTAGATGCACTTGATAGTAGTACAAAAACAGATGAATATGCAGCACTAAAAAGTATATTTAACAATGACTGTTTAAAGAAAATTGCACTTGATCTTAAACTACTTGGTGAGGCATGTTTTCAAGTGTTATACCAAAATGGCAAAGTAATAAAAGCTGAACACTTCCCAAGACAAACTTTACGACCTGAAAAAATGAATGAAGAAGGTGATAT
>CENP01131002.1_pt1 | contig 10061 bp, 7 predicted proteins | sample 361281 | NCBI WGS metagenome assembly CENP01 (sample SAMEA2591122, study PRJEB7988) | marine metagenome | biome: marine biome (ENVO:00000447); feature: deep chlorophyll maximum layer (ENVO:xxxxxxxx); material: saline water (ENVO:00002010), including plankton (ENVO:xxxxxxxx) | depth 70 m
TATTTTTTTTACGTATTCTCTATTTTTTACTTCATTAAATAATTTTAGATCAAATTTTCTAGGATTTTCAAGTTTGATTGTGAATTTAGTATCTTTTTGTCTTAAAACTATTTGTACTTCTGTCTCACCTTTTTTTTCTAAAAGTTTTTTCAGTTCTTTAAAGTTTAGTTTTTCATTTATTTCTATACTTACTTTTTTATAATTATGATTGATTAAAGTATCCAAAGAAACAATTTTTTTAACATTTACTCTTCTTTGATCACCGCTTATATCTTTGAATAAAGTTAATATAAAAGACTCGCCTTCTTTTAAGATTTCTCTATTTTGAGTCAATAATTCAGAAAATATAAAAAGTTCATACTCACCGAAAATATCGCTAAATTTTGCGATTGCGAACGGTGTTCCCTTTGAGCTTTTTTTTTCTTGAATAGACATTAAAGTTCCAGCTATTAAACTGTCATTTTTTTCTCCAATTATAAAGTCTTTGTACGGTTTAATATTTAATTGAGTAAAAATATTTTCATAATTGTTTAGAGGGTGATCTGAGATATAGAATCCAAGAGATTTAAATTCTTCACTTAAAAATTCTTTTGTGCTCCAAGATTCTTTGGAATTTAATGTTAATTTTTCTGTTTTAGTTTCCACTCCTGAGTCAAAAAGATTGCTTTGCTTACTAATTTTGTCTTCGTGATAAATTTTATTAAGTTGAATAAGTTTTGGTATCGTTTCAAAAATTGCTTTTCTATTTTTTTCCAAATTATCGAAAGCGCCTGATTTTACTAATCCCTCTAATTGTAATTTGTTGATGTCTTTTGGATTTACTCTTCTTATAAAATCCATAAGTGATTTAAACTTTCCGTTTTTTTCTCTTTCTCTTATCAAATTTGAAATAGCCTCGCTGCCTACATTTTTAATGGCCCCTAATCCGTATAAAATGGTATTATTAGTTGTTCTGAAATCTGAAAAACAATCATTTATTTCTGGTCTAATAACCTTTACTTTTAATCTTTTCAATTCGTCAACAAATTCTCTAAGTTTATTTGTGTTTGTCATCTCAGTTGACATTGTGGAAGCAATGAATTCCTCTTTATAATAAGTTTTTAAATAAGCGGTTTGATATGCTATTAGCGCGTAAGCTGCAGCATGACTTTTGTTAAAACCATATTCCGCAAATGGTTCTATTTTTGTAAAAATATAGTTAGCTAAATCTTTTTGAATACCCTTTTTTAATGCTCCATTTACAAATCTTTCTTTTTGTTTTTCCAGTTCAGCCCTTTTCTTTTTACCCATCGCTCTTCTTAAAATGTCTGCTTCTCCGGCAGAAAAACCAGCTAGTGTTTGTGCTATTTGCATTACTTGCTCTTGGTATATTATTATTCCATAGGTTGGTTCTAGTATGCTTTTAATACTAGGATGAATATATTCAGGTTCTTTAAGACCATTTTTACAATCGTTATATATCGGTATGTTGCTCATAGGGCCCGGTCTATACAAAGCAACCAATGCAATAATATCATCAAATTTATTTGGTTTCATTTGTTTTATGGCCACTCTCATCCCAGTGCTTTCAAGTTGAAATAGGCCAGTTGTTTCACCAGTTGATAAAAGTTCAAAAACTTTTTTATCTTTTAAATTTATTTTTGATATATCTAAGCTTTTATTTTTTTTATTTATCATTTTTACTGTCTTATCAATTACAGTTAGAGTTTTTAGACCAAGCAAATCAAATTTCACAAGACCAGCATTTTCTGATGAATACATGTCATATTGAGTAGATGGCAAAGGTAGTTTTGAAGAATGGTCAATATAAAGAGGAATTTGATCAGAGAGTTCTTTTCCAGCAATTACAACTCCAGCTGCATGTGTGGCCATATTTCTATTCAAACCCTCTAATTTAAGAGAGAGTTCAATCAACTTTTTTACTTTTGGGCTTAGGTTAATCTCATTTTGAAAACGTGGTTCCCTATTTATTGACTCTTGCAAAGTTAATGGACGAGAGGGATCAAATGGAATCATTTTACAAATTTTATCTACATGTCCATAGGGTAAGCCTAAAACTCGACCTATATCTCTCAAAGCCATTCTAGCTTTTAATTTGCCAAAAGTGATTATGTGAGCAACCCCTTTTCCATATTTTTGTTTTAGGTATTCAAATACCTGATCTCTTTTTTCTTCGCAAAAATCAATATCAAAGTCAGGCATGGAGATACGATCGGGATTCAAAAATCTCTCAAAAATTAAATTAAATTCGATAGGATCTAAATCTGTTATGTCTAAGCTATAAGCTACTAAAGATCCTGCGCCTGAGCCCCTACCTGGCCCTACTGGAATTGAATTGTTTTTAGCCCATCTTATATAATCAGAAACAATTAAAAAATAACTAGGGTAATTCATCGAATTAATAATGTTAATTTCATGATTAAGCCTATCTTTGTATAGTTCTTCTAATTTTTTTTGATCCTTTTCAGAATTCTTAGGCAAAATGAAATTTTTAAACCTTTTGTTTAGACCCAACTGAGCTTGTGTTAACAATTCTTGTTCCGCAGTCTTATTTTTACCTAGATTGAGACTGGGCAAGACTGGTTTTGTGTGTTTCGGTTTAAAGCTAAATTTTTTTGGGAAATTATAATTATTTTCTAAAGCTTCAGGTATATCTTTAAATAAATCTTTTAAATAATCAGAATTTCTTAAAAAATGATTATTTCTTAGTTTTTTTCTATTTTTATCCTCTACAAATGTTTTTTCCCCAACACAAATCAATGCATCATGTGCTTCTGCCATTTCTTCTTTTATATAAAAAACTTCTTGTGAAGAGATAAGTGGTACCTGTACTTTAGAAGATAAAGATATTAAAAAATCTTCATACTCTTTTTCATCTGTCTCCGAATGTCTCTGAATTTCAATATAAAAGTTATTCTTAAAAGATTTATTCAGATCCTCTAATAATTTTTTAATAAGATCCAATTTATTTAACTTAAACAACTTTCCAAATAAATCGTATACTGTGCCTGAAAGAACTGCCAATCCTTGTGAATTATTATATAAATTTTCCAATTTACAGAAAGGATCTGATGCAGCATCACTTTCTAAATAACTCATAGAAGATAGTTTAGTTAAATTTTTATATCCTTCTTGAGTTCTAGCAAATAAAGGTATTTTGCCAATTATATCATCAATTTTAAAATTTATTTGCGATCCAATAATTGGTTGCGTGCCTGCTTTGCTTATTTTTTCTGCAAACTCTAAAGCTCCGCATAAGTTCGAACTATCACACAAACCTATTGCTCTAATCTTCTTGCTTTTGCAGTATTCGGCTAGTTCATCTATTTTAACAGCGCCTTCACATATAGAGTATTGTGAGTGGATTTTAAGATTAGTAAAACAGTAATCATTTTTTTCCATTAATTCTTTTTATATTACCATTTGAAATACTCAACTTATAATCGGCTTTGTTAGCAAGTTCTCTATTATGAGTTGCAAATAAAATTGTTTTTTTCATTTTTTTTAATTTTATGAAGTAGTTAAATATTTCTTTTGAGGTTTGATAGTCTAGATTTCCCGTAGGTTCATCTGCCAAAATTAAATCTGTTTCTGCTATTAAAGATCTTGCTATTGCAACTCTTTGTTGTTCACCTCCAGATAAATCGCTTGGATAAAATTTCAATCTTTTTGAAAGATTTACTAAAGAAAGAATTTTTTTTGATTTTTCATAACTTTTTTTGTAATTTTCTTGTCTTATTAGGAGTGGAAGCATTACATTTTCTATAACATTTAAATCTGAAATGAGATTGTTATTTTGAAAAATTAATGAAATATTAAATTTTCTTATCTTGTTTATTTCATTTTCATTTAAATCGTTAGTGTTTTTTTCTAAAAAAAATATTTTTCCAGAGGAAGGTTTTTCCATTAAGGCAATCAAATGTAGCAATGTAGATTTACCTGAGCCTGAAGGGCCTGTTAGTGCAATAAGATCGCCTTTCTTAATTGAAAAATTTAAATTTTTTAAAACTTCAACTTTTTCATTTTGATGAAAAAAAAATTTTTTTAGATTTTTAATATTCAAAATAGTTTTATTCATATTTGAGAGCATCCGTTGTTTTCATTTTAGAAATTATTTTTGCTGGAAAATAAGATGCTATTGAGCTAATTATTAAAGAAAGAAAAAATACAACACTTACAGAAAAAATACTGATTTCACTAGGCATTTTTTCTAAATAATAAACATCAGATGGAAAAATATTTATTCCAAATAACATTGATAAAGTATTTCTTATTTCATCAATATATATTGAAAAAAATAATCCAAATATAACACCTGTAATTGATGCTAAAAAACCTATTGTAAAACCTGTTAAAAAAAAAGATTTAATAATTGATTTTTCAGATAAACCAAGAGTTTTAATAATAGCTATCTCTTTCGTTTTATTTTTTATTAAAATTGTTAAACCAGAAATAATATTAAACGCTGCAACTACAATTATTAAAGTAAGTATTATAAACATTACGTTTCTCTCAACTTTGAGAGCATTAAAAAAAGATTTATTTGTGTCCGACCATGTCGAAACGAAAATATTTTGATTAAATTTTTCAATTTCTCTTTTATATTTTTCAGCTAAAAATGGATCTTTTAAAAATACCTCTAAATCAAGACCCCCATTTTCCTTGTTAAAAATAGATCTACTATCATTAAGTTCGAGATAAATTAGATTTTGATCAAATTCATAAAAACCACTGTTAAAAAAACCTGCAATAGTAAAATTATCTTGTCTTGGTATACTTCCAAATGGTGTGTCTATGAAAGATGAAGAAACAATATTTATTTTATCTCCTATTTTCAAATTAAGATTATAAGCTAGTTCTCCTCCTATCATCACTCTTCCTGCAGAAAAATCCTTTAAATTTCCTTTTGTAATTTCTTTATTCAAAAAAGATTGGGATTTATCTTTTTCATTAATGCCCTTTATGAGTATACCTTTAGCTTTATTATTAGTAAGTATAATACCTTCTCCGGTTATTGTCTCAGCTATATGTATGTCTTTAAATTTTTGGTTTATTTTTTTTTTTATGTCTTTAAGATCATTGCTATTATTAAGTTGAAGAACTAAGTGTGGATTTAAACCAATAATTTTATTTGTTAATTCTGATCGAAATCCGTTCATAACGGACATTACTATTATTAAAATTGCAACACCTAACATTATTCCTAAAAAGGAGAATAAAGATATAATTTTTAAAAAACCTTGCTTTCTTTTAGGTCTTAAATTTCTAATTGCAATTAGTCTTTCAGTCTGAGTAAACAATTTAGCTTATAAGTTTTGATTTAATATCTTTCAAATCGACAAGTGAACTATCAGAATTGACCTCTTTAAATTCAACTTTATTTTCTGTTGATTTCGACCCAACAATAATTTGATAGGGTATTCCAATTAAATCGTGTTTTTTAAATTTTTGAGACATATTCTCTTCAACATCATCTAACAATACGTCAATATTTTGTTTTTTTAATTCTTCATATATTTTAATTGATTTTATCAGGTTTTCTTTATTGTTTTTACTAAAGCTTGGAATAATTACAGCTTCATATGGCGAAACAGATTTTGGCCATTTCATAATTTCTTTATCATATTTTGCTTCAATTATTGCTCCAACCAATCTTGAAACTCCAATTCCGTAAGAACCCATTTTTACTGCATTCTTTTTACCTTCTTTAGAATCAACAAAACAGTTTAGTGGGTTAGAGTACTTATCACCAAAATAAAAAATATGTCCGACTTCTATACCTTTAGTGATCATTTGATTCTCTTTTGCTACTTTTTTATCAAATTCAGTTTTTTTAAATTTATCATCAGTGACTGCATATATTGAGGAATAATCATTAATCATTTTATCTAAAGAAGAGTTGTTGAAACGATAATTATCCAAATCTATTCTAAATATATTTTTGTCAGTGTAAATTTTACTTTCTCCAGTTTCAGCTATAATTATGAACTCATGTGAAAGGTCTCCACCAATCGGCCCAGTATCAGCTGCCATTGGAATAGCTTCTAAACCTAATCTTTTAAAAGTTTTTAAATATGAAAAAAACATTTTATTATAGGATATTTTGGCGCTTGCATCATCCAAATCAAATGAATAAGCATCTTTCATAAAAAATTCTCTACACCTCATTACTCCAAATCTTGGTCTTATTTCATCTCGAAATTTCCATTGAATATGATAAAGCATTTGGGGTAAAGATTTATAAGACTTAATTGAAGTTCTAAATATATCAGTAATTAACTCTTCATTTGTTGGCCCATATAACATTTCTCTTCCTTGTCTGTCTTTAATTCTTAACATTTCTTCACCGTAATCATTATATCTACCACTTTCTTTCCATATATCAGCTGATTGGATAGTTGGCATGAGAAGTTCTTGGGCTCCTATTTTGTTTTGCTCTTCTCTCACAATTTGCTCGATTTTTTTCATTACTTTTAAACCTAAAGGTAACCAAGAATAAATACCTGCGGATGATTGTTTGATCATACCTGCTCTCAACATTAATTGATGAGATTTTATTTTTGCATCAGAAGGAAGGTTTTTTGTAATAGGTAAAAATAATTTTGATAAAAACATTATTTAATAAATTCCCTTAAATTAAAATGATTATTTACGACAATATAATATATTACTGTAAAAACTACTGTAGTTATAAGGGTTGTGTATAAAAATTTTTTAAAAATATTTGGGTTTTTAGGTGCTCCTGGATCAACACCTTCTAAATTATTCCTAAACGGCTTGTTGCTATGTTTGATGCCAATTGGCAAAACTGAAAAAAAAACTATCCACCAAATGATTACGTATACTACTATTGACCCTGTTATGCTCATTAAACCCTTGCTATGTTAACGTTTGTAAAAGGTCGTTTACCAGTTTTTTCTTTAACTATTTTTCTACAATTTTGCTTTATTGTATCAATTAGATTTTTTTCTTGTTTAAAATTATTTACAGCAAAACTTTTACACGTTTTTGTAATTTCATCTTCTAAATCAAATTTAAATGTTTCGCTAACTTCTTCTTCCGGAATACCGCGAAAAGATATAACTGGTTTTTTTACTTTTCCATTATTCGCTATAATCAATGTTATTTCTAATATGCCGTTAATTGAAATATTTTTTCTTTCTTTTATTGAAGAAGAGTCTAAACTAACTGCAATATTTCCATCCAAATAAATCTTACCCGTAGGTGCTTGATCTATAATTTCTGGTTTTTGATTTTTTGTAATTTTAATAATATTTCCATTTTCAATTTTTAAGTTAAATGGTATTTGCATTTCTTTTGCAAAGTTAATGTGTTCTTTCATGTGTCTATGCTCACCATGAACAGGTATTACACATTTAGGTTTAACCCACTGATACATGTCTTTTAAATCTTCTCTATTTGCATGTCCTGATACGTGCACAAACGCATTTTCTTCAGTTATTACCTCTATATTTCTTTTCACAAACGAATTTTGAAGCGCGTAAAGTTTTTTTTCATTTCCTGGAATTATTTTTGATGAAAAAATAATCGTATCTCCGTTTTCAATATTTACATCCGGATGTACATCATTTGCTATTCTGTTTAAGGCTCCCATAGGCTCTCCTTGACTTCCAGTACACAAAAATATGATTCGATCTTTTGAAATTTTACCGGCGTCTCTTGGGTCTACAGGCTTCACTACATCTTTTAAATAACCACATTGTTTAGCCGCTTTATAAATCCTATGCATAGACCTGCCTATTAATGAAATATTTCTATTAGTTTGTTTTGCTATATAAAAAATACTTTCCATTCTAGCAACATTGGAAGCAAAAGATGTAACTAAAACTCTTTTTTTCTGACTTGAAATAATCTTTAGTAAACTCTCTCTTACATCTTTTTCTGAACCAGCTCTACCAGGACTAAAAACATTGGTAGAGTCACATATCATAGCTATTACACCTTTTTCACCTATAGACCTGAGTTTTTTTTCATCCACTTTGTTTCCAATTAAAGGGTTTGGATCAACTTTCCAATCTCCAGTGTGTAAAATAACACCTTCAGGTGTTGTGATGCTAAGTCCGTTTGGTTCCAAAATTGAATGTGTTAAAGTTACAAAATCTATCTCAAAAGGTCCCAGCTTAATTTTACCATTAAGTTCAACAATTCTTAAATAATTTGTAATGTCAATTTTTTTCTCTTTAAATTTTTCTTGAATTAAAACTGCTGTAAAAGGAGTAGCATATATTTTACACTTTAGTTTTGGCCATATGTGTGAAATAGAACCTATATGGTCTTCATGAGCATGGGTTAGAACTATACCTAAAAGATCATCTTTTTTGTCAATTATGAAACCTGCGTCAGGATATATTAGATCAACACCTGGAACAGTGTCATCAGCAAAAGTAACTCCCATATCTACAATTATCCATTTTTGATTTTCTTCAGTTCCGTAGGCATAAAGATTCATATTCATACCTATCTCTCCCGAACCCCCAAGAGGGCAAAATAACAAATTTTCTTTCATATTAAATCTATCAATCGCAATAATCCTTTTATTGTCAAGTCTCTATCAACTTTAATTTTACTTTTTAAGGTATCTTTATATAGATGTGAAAGTCCTCCAGTAAATATGATTTTAAAATTTTTTTTATTTTTTCTTTTAATAAGATTAATTATGTTCTCTATTAAACCTTGGTAACCCCAATAGAAACCCGATTTAACAGCATTTTGGGTATTTTTTCCTATAATATCTTTAATCTTTGTTAATTTGGTATTAGGAATTAATTTGGCTTTCTCAACAAGGGTTTTTAAAGAAAGGTTTACACCGGGGGCAATAATTCCTCCCTTATATCTATTTTTCAAAACTATATCAAAAGTTGTGGCAGTTCCAAAATCTAAAATAATAAAATTATCTTTTCCATTGATCACACTTATAGCATTGGCAAGTCTATCAGAACCAACTTGTTTTATATTAACGTCAACTATTAATATTTTTTTTAAATTAATTTGCTTTAATTCTTTGACTTTTAATTTGAATTTTTTTTTAAAAAATATTTTAATATTTTTAAAAACGTTTGGAACTACGCTGCTAAATATTATTTTATCAATTTTTTTATAATAGAAATTAATGAATTTAAAATTATCATTAATATTTTTTTTTCTTAATTTACCTGTGTTTAATATTTTCTTTTTAAGTAATTTTTTTTTATCATTAAACAGGCAGATTTTAGTTTCTGTATTACCTATATCACCAATTAAGTACATTTTTAAATTCAAATAAATTTTTCAAAATTTTTTTTTATCTTTTTATAAATATCAATCTTTTTTATTTTATTGTTATTATATTTCTGTAAAAAAGAAACCTGTTTATTTACTATTTTTGGGCTTTTAATTAGGTTTATGCCAATCCCTATGATAAAATATTTGTTATTATTATAGTTTACTGTTTCCTGTAATATACCACAAACCTTAGATCCTTTAATTAATAAATCGTTTGGTAATTTAATTTTTATTTTTTCGTTAACAAATTTTTCTAGACTTTTTTTTAATAACGTATATACTTTTATAGTTAAAGGTTTAATCCCTATATTTTTTTCTAAATTAAAATAAATTGTCATAAAAATATTTCCTTTATATGAAACCCACTGTCTTCCATATTGACCCCTACCTTTTTTTTGTGAATTTGCTATAATTAGCGTTGGTTTAATTTTTCCTTTTTTGATCCTTCTTATTGCTACGTTATTAGTGCTGTCTACGCTATTATATTTAATAACTTGTATTTTCATTAAATAAATAATCCATTCAATAAAGAACTAATGATGGATGGAGATATAAAGTATAGAGACAAAAATAAACAACTCAAAAGTATTGTTGCTTTAATACTTAAGTTTCTAACGTCATCAAATTTAATCTTGTTATCATCAAAATAAATAATTTTAATTACTTTTAAGTAATAAAAAGCCGATATAACAGTAGTTAACAATCCAATAATTGCTAAAGCATACATTTCATTTTCTATTACAGACATAAAAACAAAAAATTTAGCAAAAAATCCACCT
>CENP01092676.1_pt1 | contig 10058 bp, 11 predicted proteins | sample 361281 | NCBI WGS metagenome assembly CENP01 (sample SAMEA2591122, study PRJEB7988) | marine metagenome | biome: marine biome (ENVO:00000447); feature: deep chlorophyll maximum layer (ENVO:xxxxxxxx); material: saline water (ENVO:00002010), including plankton (ENVO:xxxxxxxx) | depth 70 m
GATGTCGAATGCCTTTTCATACCAATCAATCTTTTTATTTTTTGATGTTGCAGCTGTATGAATCTTAACACGTTTATTTTTTTCATATGCAATTTTTAAAAATTCTAAAATATTTGGATTGAATATAGGATCACTAATGGGTCCACAGAATGCGATATAATTTTCATCACTTCCATAATAATCACAAACTTTGATAAAATCATCAACTGACATGTCACCACCAGGCACATCCATATTCAAACTACGCAATTCTTGACGTTCACATTTATTACACTCTAAAGTGCATTTATTTGAAATGTCTAGATCAACAGTTGAGTTTTCTAAATTAATCATCTTTCTTTTTTAACATTTTTTGTAACTCAGCGGTAGATCCAACAAATAAAGCATTTGTCACATTTTTTGGACCACTGTTAGGAACTTCTTTTAATTTTTTCATTTTAGTTTGTAGGTCAACAAGTTTTTCTGTAACTTCAGAAACTTGTTTTATTAAATTACCTGCCACTTCATAAGCACGTGGGTGTTCTGATTCTTGAGCAAGTTCTAGTATTCCCTCAACAGCATCTTGACCTCTTTCAATCAAACTATAAAAATTTTCTCTTTGATATTCATAATCAGAATCAATGTCATCAATCTTTTTTGATCTTTGTATAGTTACAGATTTTTTAGATTCATTTTTTATATCATCGACAACTCCAAGTGTCTTATCTATTATTTTATCTACTTTATCTGTCATTAAAATTTATCTCTGATCTAATACTTGTTTTCTTTTTATATCCACAATATCTTTTACAATATTCTGGTGGATTAGTTTTAAGTTTGTCTGCAAAATCTACCCACTCCTTTGACGTAATAATTGTATCTATATTTTCAGCATTTGTCAATGATAAATGATCTAATGTTAATTCTGGTATCTGATTTTTGTTAACATCAGACCAACAACAAGGTAAAACAAATCCTTTTGATGTGTGACCATGTTCTTTATTACCATTTATACATTGTGGTTTAAAATCATAAACCATTTCATATTGTTTATTATTTAGATCAGGTAATTGTTCCTCATCATCAAACCTAGATGACTCAATAATTAAAAAGTTAATATCATTATCTCTTGCGATACCCATTGCAGTAAATAAATCATCTTCATTATAAGGAAATACAATATATTGCCAAGACACGTTTATGTTATATTCTTTTTTTGCTAATAACATTATATCAAAAAGATATTCACCATCTTGATTTATTCTATACTTGTGACTATCTTTAGGAAGTCCGTCAATACCAAAAACCCATTTGGCATCTGTGTTTGCTTCAAAAAATTTTTTATATTGTTCTATTTTACGATGACTGGCTGCAGTATGAATCTCTGCAAAGACATTTTTATCCTTACACATTTTTAAAAATTTATCAAACTGTGGATGAAAGATAGGATCGGAAATTTGTCCACAAAAAATTATCTCTTGATAATAATTTGTTATTTTATCAAACTCTTCAAGTGTTGTATCCCTTTTGTCATAAACATAATTAGGGTCTTGTCTTGAACATTTAGAACATTGTAAAGTGCATCTATGTGTTATGTCTAAGTTAATTGTTTTTGATTTGAATATCATTTATCATCATTTAGGTTCATCCTCACCTGTTGCTGGATTAAAATTCTTAGCATCTTCAAAAAATGATATTGTCTCATTAAATCCAAAATCATCATCAGCATCAGCAGTTGTAGGACTTGGTGTCACTGTATATCTTTGTTCTCTAGTTGGTGTATTTACAGGCATATCAGCATATTGATCAACTTGAACTTGTTTAATAACTTTACTAGATACGACTGGTCCATATAAGTAAAACTTTGCAGAAAATGTTAATGTATAAATGATTGCACGTCTTTCTTGAAAATCACCTCTATAACTATCTTCATAACTTATTGAGTTTAATATTATTGGCACATCTCTCTTAATACCCATATCTTCCATATCTTTAATTGTTACTGTATAGTCAGGTTGAAAGTATGGAAGAATTTGTTCTACTATTTGTAAAGCATCATCTGATTGTTTTGCCATTGCATATAATTCAAAATCAAGATTGTATGGAACGGGCATAAACTGAGTATCTAATTGATTTGCTTTTGCACCTTTTACTTTTTTAAATTTTTGCACACGATTTAATTTTCTTGTTGCATCATATGATAAATTTTGTATTTCGAAACCCATACGTGGTAATGTTATTGCAACTTTTGAATCTAAACTTGCATCTTGATCAAGTCTAACTAAAAATTTTTGTTTTGGACCATATGCCAAAGGAACTTTCATTTTTTGTTTTATTGTACCAGTATTGTCTTTTCTTACAATATTGATATTATTAAATATTGTTCCAAATGTGACGACCATTCGTCTTATTGTTTCATGATAAAATTGTTGTCCTAACATTATGTTCTCCCAGCATCACCGAACGGGTTAGATTCGCTGAAGTCTAATACGTCTTCATCCTCTGTTTCAAATAACTCATTCTGAGCAGTTGTATCAGTTGACATATCTCCTACTATATAGTCTTCTTGAATGATATAACTATCAACTCCACTATCGGCAGGGTTTTCAAGAAGTATGCTTTCACCAGCAGATGATTCATCAGTTTCAGATACCAAAGTATCACCTGTCTCTGCAAGTAAATTATCAGTGTAACCCTTTTGTGTGAAAAACTCTAATGCAAAACTTTGAGTATATCCACTTGTTTGTTCTAAAGTCATTTGATGTTGTAACGCATCACCTGTTAGTGCATCCTCGACAGCATCAATTGCAGTGATACCTGTATCAAGAACTTCAGAACTATATTCGAATGACTTACATCTTAACTTATAGACAGGGTTATTGTCAAGTTGATGAAATGGGTCATCTTGATCTACAAACGCAACTTCAAATATTTTATCTAATACTGGGTGATAAATTAAATCACCTTCTTTAGGTCTGTTTGCATATAAACTTGTTGATGCAGCCTCACCTCTTAGGTATGCTGTTCCAAATGACGCACTAATTTTATTCGTCAATGAAGATGTAATTGTGCCTGACTCTAAAAGTATTGAACCTGCAGTTGTACTTGTTGCAGTCTCTAAATCCATTTGATGAGCAACATCATCAAAACGTGTTCTACTAACAACAAATGTTATTTCGTTTCTGTTTTCTAAACCAAACTGTTGTATTAATTCTTTTTCACCTTGATATCCACCGTCTGCATCTTCAACATACATTTCTATAGTTTGTTGTTTACTAAATGAGGATAATGAGTCCTCACCAAATATATCATCTCTTGCTGTTAAAGTTCTATCAACATAATTTACATCATGACCATGTATCTGTATTGCTTCTTTAATTAAATCTGCATATAGATTTTGTTCAGATACAGTTGCCAACTTACCTGATGTAGTAAATGCTTGATTAACAGCCATTTTATCCCTTTATGATCATATCTGGGTATTGTAAATTTTCTATATAAGCCTCTAGTTTTTCTATCTCTTCTTGTGCCTGTGAGTAAATTTGTTCACCATTATATGTTACCCCACCTAGTAATGCGACATTTTGAAACTTAGATAAATTAGTTCCCCATTGTCTTTTAATTAATGAGGTTGCATATCTTTTTAAATGCATGTTATTGTAAATGTCTGTATATGTTTCTGGGTCTAATTTTCTGTAACACTCAATAATTAAAAATTCGTCAGCATTGACATCACCATCTACATTCATGTCAAGATATAATCTTCCTTGATGTTCGTAGAATCTTATTGGTGTTTCACCAACTAACAAATGTGACAAGTAATCTAAATGTTGCATTGTCATTTCGTAGTGTATGATTGATGTTGATGAGAAATCATATAGATCATTGAGTCGTAATTGATAACGAATATCAAACATATTATTTGTTGCCGCATTATCGAATGAAAAAATATTTAATACTGATACAACACTTGAGGGCATGGATATAAAATTTTTCCCCTCTTCAAATGAAAAAGTTAGTGAACTATCTGATCTATCTGTCGCTGTTGTTGTTTCATTAGTCTTAAATCTTGCTATATCAGATTCAGTCAACTTATATTTCAAATACATCTTCTCAATATTATCATAGTAATAGTGAGCGAAGTATTGCACTGCTTCATCTATTCTATCATCTATTTGGTCATCTGATACATTGATATCAACAACTCCAAATCCTAAATTTCTAAGACAATAATCCTTTAGTGTTGTTTTTGAGTTTGGTTCTGCCATCTAATTTTCCTTTTAAGTATTTATGTATATCTCTTTTTGGTGACCATCCTAATCTAGTCAATTTTGTAATATCAGCCGTATTATCTAACATTTCACAAGACTCACCAACTCTTTCCTCAACATTAAATCCATAATCTTCTACTAAATTATTTACATTTAGTCCTTCACCTGTACCAACATCATATATTCTATCAAATTCAAATTGTTTTGCATATAAAAATATTTTAATTGCATCTACAACATCATCAACGTGTATAAAGTCTCTAACATGATTATTACTAACAAACTCTAGTGAATCGTTGATCATTCTTTGAAATAACATCGTATCTCTTTGACCATCACCATAAACATTAGAAAATCTAAGTGCAACATTTTGTAAATAATTATCTGAAATAACTTCAGTCATTTTTTTAGTTGTTCCATATGGTGATAACCACCATTGGGCAGCAGTAGATGATGATGCAAAAATAACAGGCACACCGACATATTCTGCAGCCTCAAAAACTGCTCTAGTTCCTAGAACATTGTTCATATAATAAGTTTGTGGAACTTCTAAACTTTTTTTTACATTTGCTCTTGCGGCAAGATGCACAATTTTGTCTGCATAACCAATATCTTCAGATGTTATATGAAGTATATTTTTGTTGTCTTTTTTATCCCAACCAATAACTTCATGACCATCATCAATAAGTGATTTTGACAAATGACTTCCAATAAATCCTTTGTCGCCAGTAATTAATATTTTCATTGACAAATATCTCTCAATATGTTATAAGTATATTTATATCACACATGGATAACATATGTCAAGGGTAATTTACAGTCTGTATATTGATATACCAGAGGATGATTTAGATTTTTTTGATAAAAATATAATTAAAAAGGATCAAACACCCACTAATATCAATACTAAAAATAAGTTTAGTAAACACTATCAAAAAATTGTTGATAATAAAAAACGATATTCAGATAGTATTGGTGTTGATTATTATTTACATGAGAATGATGAAAATTTCAAACATTATGTAAAATATTTTAAGACACACTTTCCATTTATTACAATGTATAATATTGTAAATTTCTATAAACTAGAACTTATGAATAATCACTTACACGATTATGACGAAGCACTTTATTTAGATTTTGATGCGATACCTGTAACTAAAGATAATTTTTTTGAAACTTGGGATCTATCAAAAGGTATTGCAGTTTACAATAACAATGATAATATTAGACCAACACACATGCCTTTAGATATGGTAAAAGGAACTATAAGATCACCTTCTGCAAAATATTTTAATACAATGGCAATGTTAGAAGAGAATAATATGTCACCGCAATGTGATGTGATAAACACAGGTATTATTGGTACAAATAAAGAACAATGGAAAAAATTAGATTATTGGAATGGACTTGTTGGATTATTTGATTTGATGCATTATTTAAGAAGTGATGTTTATGCAAAAGATTCTATGTATCCAAATAATATAACTGATACTTTTGGATATGATAATGAAACTATTTTTTCTTATAAACTAAAAGCAAATAATGTGCCTGTTCAATGGTTAAATAAACAGTGGCATTATTTTTATGATAGAGAGTTACATATACCAGAAGATACAAAAATAGTTCATACAATTAATAAGGAGTTTGATTATGTCTGGCGATTTGAAAAAAAGATTAATCTTTAGTATTGAAACTGAAGTTTCTGATATTACAGAAAAAAGATTACATAACGCAAATCAATTTAAAAAATTTAGTTCTAAATTACGTGAGGGTCTAAAACAATATGCTGAAAATTGTAATGCTGATTTTAATCTAACAACCTTTACGACTAAAAATTATGATGACTTAAATATAGAAAAAATCAAGATGTGGGAAAAATATCTTGATGATTATGATGAGGTGATGTATCTTGATTTTGATATTATACCAAACACAAATAAAAACATGTTTGAAAAATTTAACTTCAATAGTTTAGTGACTTATATGACTCCAACACCTATTCCTAGATTTGTTCAATCTAGATTTGATTTAGAAGATAAAGAATCATTTATTAAAACACTTGACAAGTATCATTGGGTAATAAAAACAAAACAATATAAAGATATGGTGTATTCACAACTATGTCAACCTAAAAATGAATGGATGATGAATACAGGCACATTTGGTGGTAATAAAAAAGTAAGAGATAATTTAAAATTTAGTGACAGATTAGATGAAGTGAAAAAAGTCGTAGATGAAATAAAAGAAAAAGATGACAGATATTTTTATAATAATGAAACAATGTTAACTTATATGATAGATAAGTATAATGTACCTTTAGAAAACTTACCAACTCATTGGCATCAATTAATTCTTAGTGATACAAATCTAAGAGTATGTAAAACATCTTCACTAATTCACGTAATTAATAAAGACTTTGAAGGTGTGTTTAATCACCTTTAAGTTCTAATAATATTTTTAAAACTTCAATAGGATTTTTTGCTTTTCTAAGTTTAGATTTTATTTCTCTATCTTCACAATTTTTTACTAAGTCTAATTCAAAGGCTGCAAGTTTTACAATGAATAAATCTTCTTTTTGTTTTTCAGTATTAAAGTCTTCAAAAAATAATTTTAAACCATAAGAATAAAACTTTGTATCAACTTTAGATGACTGAGTTTCACTATCATAATATGCGATAGGATCAATCAATAAACCTTGTTCTTTTCCTACACGAACTGCAAACTCTTTAAAATATTTTTCTTCTTGTTTGATTCTTTTGTATGTCAACTCATGCATTGTATCAAGATCAGTTAACTCTAAAAGTTTTTTTGTATATTTGTGATCCTCATCATATACAAAATTGAACTCGTCTTCTTTATCCATATCATTTGTGTAATAAACTCTAACATGAGTTCTATCGCTATTGGTAAATTCTGCACGAATAAAATTATCTTTATTCCACAGATTTAGAGATGTATCGTGATCTTCCTGTAAAGCGTTTGTTGGTTGTCTTTCAACAGCAGGTAAAGGTTTGTATCCTTTCAATGGTATATCTTTTAATTCCATAATGTACTCCTAATAATAAAAATTATGACTTATTAATTTTAAATGTAAACGTGCTTATTGTTGTGGCTGATCCGTTAGGGAACTTTTGTGATCTATAATCATCACCTGAGACAAATCTATTTGTTTCTGTACCTGATCCGTTAAGTTTAGTATCAGTCATCGCTGTACCTCTTGCATCACCAGATCCATTAATATTATAATCAATTTGATGATCTGCAGCCACTGAGTCACTTACTGCAAGGTTTCTTATGTACTCTGCAAGTAAACTTTCAATGTCGGCATCAGCATACTGTTTTAAATTGTGATCACCACTATCATTTTCAATAAACAACATAGTTCTGGCAGGTGAGTTATCAACTGCATCTCTTCTATGTAAGAAGAAACTGTTTATTACTTCGTTGTGAGTTTGAAATGATCCAGCACTTCCTATTTGACCAGAGGTGTATTCAGATGTATCTGCTCTAGTATCAATAAAAACTGCTGTTGATGAAATCAAAGTGTGATTTGTCAATGATGTGCCAGTATGAATTGTAAATGTTCCACCATAGTCACCAGCAACTGCTTCACTACTTGCGACCATTAGATCAATCGCAGGTTTAATAAACGTGTCAACAAAATCTGCTTCTGTCATTGATTGTATAGAACCTGAACCGTCATAGTAAACAGGAAAATGAATATTATTTGTATCCCCTGTCACACTTACAGATGCCTTTGCTTGATTGAGTTTATCAAATGAAGTTGTTGTAGTTTGTAATGAACCAGAACCAGGGTGTGAAGATGCTTGTTGAGCGGCTGCACTAGATTTAAATCTTGTGTCATCTATCGCATCAAAACCGGCACCACTGTTTGAAACAACTGTCAAAGTCACTGATGGGTTTGAGGCATATTGAAAAATTGCTTGTCTTTGATATTCAACAATTTCTGATGCTGACATCTCGACTAAATCAGTGCCATCGTAATATAAAGGTGTTCTTGCTGTCATAATATCTCCTAATCTATACTATTTTCAACGTTTTGTCAACTATTAAATTGCAGCGTGTCCGTTCACAGTTTTTAATGTAGAACCAGATGAGTTCTTAATTAAAAGAATTGAATCTGGTGTTGCGTGGAACTTACCAGTAGATCCAACAATCTTTGCTTTCTCTGTAGCAGTTTCAGAGTTACCACATCTAAATGAAATCTTAGTTGCATTGTTTGATGATGAGAAGTCTCCCTCAGAAATACACTCAACAGCACCTGCAACTAATATAGCATCAGTGCCTGTTCCTTCATCAGGTGCTTGGAATAATATTCCACCTAGTACATCGTTAGCCGCAATATCAGTATCACCTGATTGTAAAGTAATTGTGGCTGATGATCCGTCTGCTGTTGCTAGATCTTTAAGAACCATCTTACCTGTTGAAGTCAATGTTAATCTACCACCATCAGTTCCTGCGGCTGCAGACTTACCAGTTTCAAAGAATAATGTTGTTGCGTTGTTATCTGCGGCAAAGTTACCTTCAGACACAGCCTTAATTGTGGCTCCAACTAATATCGCATCTGTTCCAGCTCCCTCGGCAGGTGCTTGGAAGTCAATCTGTCCTAAGACATCATCTGCGGCGATATCGTTATCACCCGCTGATAAGTTAAACTTTGGAAAACTATTGTCGGCAGTTGCAGGTACAGAAAGAGTAAGACCTGCATCAGCAACGTGTGTTAATGTGACATCTGAATCTGCACCAAACTTAATTACTGCGGCGTCTGATAATAACAACATGTCATCACCAATCACAGCATCTTTTGCTACAGAAAGTCCACCATCTGTTTGTAGTGAACCATCAGTTGTTGATGTTGCATCAGTTGTATCATCTGTAATTAATCTACCACTTGCAGTAATTACAGTAGCATTAAATGTTCCGTTTAATGTTAAACCTGTATCGGCAGCATGTGTTAATGTAATATCATTATCTGCACCAAATTTCAATACAGAACTATCAGATAATAATGAAACATCATCACCAAAAACTGCATCTTTGGCAACTGACAATCCACCGTCTGTTTGAAGTGAACCGTCTGTAGTTGTTGTTGCGTCTGTGGCATCATCTGTAATAATTCTACCTGAAACTGTTAAATTACCACCTGAAGATAATGACATCTTTTCAGCGGCTGCTTCAGAGGCACCAGTTTGAAATGAAAGTTTTGTTGCGTTACTTGAAGAACTAAAATCACCTTCAGAAATAGCTGCAATACCTGCGGCTACTAAAATTGCGTCTGTGCCTGTTCCTTCATCTGGCGCTTGGAAATTAATTTGTCCAAGAACGTCATTTGCAGCGATATCTGTTTCACCTGTTTGTAGTGTAAGTAAAAAAGGATTATCATCACCTGTTGCGGCAGATTTGAAAAACAAACCATCATCTGGGTCGTGTGTAACTACTACATCTTGGTCATTACCAAATTGAATAGTGGCACCATCTGCCAGAAATAAATCTGAGAATTCTTTTGAAGCAGAACCCAATGTAGTACCATCGGCGCTGACTGGTAGTATTGATGTTCCGAATGTACCTGTATTTATTACAGGACTTGTTAAAGTTTTGTTTGTAAGTGTGTCTGTAGAGGCAGCTCCTATTAAAGCAAATCCACCAGCAGTGCTACCATCGTGTACACGGACTTGATCTTTATCCGTATCGACAGATAACTCACCTAATGCGCCAGTGAATGAGTCATTTTGAGAAGTTGTACCTCGTCTAAATTGTAGAACTGTTGGCATTTTTAGTCTCTCC
>CENP01120070.1_pt1 | contig 10051 bp, 9 predicted proteins | sample 361281 | NCBI WGS metagenome assembly CENP01 (sample SAMEA2591122, study PRJEB7988) | marine metagenome | biome: marine biome (ENVO:00000447); feature: deep chlorophyll maximum layer (ENVO:xxxxxxxx); material: saline water (ENVO:00002010), including plankton (ENVO:xxxxxxxx) | depth 70 m
GATTTATTTGAAGAGATTGGATTTGATAAAAATAAAATAAAATCTGTTTGTAGGGTGATTTATTCAATGCAGAAAAAAACCCAGCATATGGCATCAAATGGTGGATCTCCTGTAGGAGCTACAGAAGCTCTAAATGAAGAGGCTAAATATTTATTACTAAAAGTTCTTACTCAGGAAGAATATAAAAGATTTAAGGCCATTCAGCATAAAATTAAGTAATATCTACTTTGTTAAAAATTGATTTACACGGATTTACTTATTCAAAGGTTGAAGAGATACTCCCAAACTGGTTAATCACTAATTACAATAACGGTAAAGATGATTTTGAAATTATCACTGGTAATAGTGAACAAATGAAAAATCTGGTAAAAAAGATATGTAATGAAAATGGTTTTAGAGCAGAAACCAATTGGAATGGAAATCCAGGCTCACTTCTTGCAACTATTGGTAGACTTTAATGTATTTTATTAACAATACTCTGTTAATTTATTATTAGACCACTAGGTTATACAACTTATTTTTTGTCTTAATTTCGCTTACGATATATAATATTCAAGATCATCAACATTGTTTTGGTTCAGGCTTTAATCAAACAATCCTCACTGGTCCACTACATTGATTACACCAAAACGTTGATGACTTGAGTATTATTTTTTTATCATCAATATTTGACCAACCTTTAGAATATCTCCATTTAAGTTATTGAGTTTTACTATTGCCTCGACTGGCATGTTGAATTTTTCGGAAATAGAATATAATGTGTCCCCTCTTCTGACTTTATACTTTTTATTTTTTTTCTTTAAAACAATATTATCATATTTATAAAGCTCATATCTTTCTATTAAATCAATTAATTTCTGAGGATATTTTGGATCGGTAGCATATCCTGCTTTTTTAAGACCTCTTGCCCATTGTTTGTAATCATCTCTTTTAAGATCAAAAAGAAAAGAGTATCTACCCCTAATCGATAAGAATAAAGAATGGTCTCTGTAAGAATACTCAGGATTATCATATTTTCTAAAACACTCTTGTTCCTCATCATCATCGTGATAAATTTTCTTACCATTCCAATCATGACATTTAATTCCGAAATGATTATTTGCTTCAACTGCTAACCTTCCCTTGCCTACCCCTGACTCTAAAATGCCCTGAGATAAAGTTATGCTTGCTGGAATACCGAATTGAATCATTTCATCCATGGCAATTTTAGAATAAACCTTAACATAATCTTCAATGTTTGAAATTCTAGGAGCTAAAACTACTTTTTTTACTTTTTTACTTTTTTGCTTGGATCTCTTTACCTTTTTTTCCTTTTTGGGTTTATCACTCTGGTTATTATATATGACCCTTTTCGATCCACAGCTGTATGTGAAGAAAATAATAGCTAGGTATAAAAGAATTTTTTTCATTACAATAACTACCTACAAAGATAATCGAAAATATTGTCTTTTAATTTATCTTTGGTATTACAATTGCACTAATATTATGGACAATGAAGATTTTTATATGACTAAAGACGGTTATAAATGTTTTACCGAAAAATATCATTTAAAAAGAGGCTATTGTTGCAAAAGTAATTGCAAACATTGTCCCTATGGATTTAATCCTAAATTACACTAAGATGGATTTTAAAAAAGAAATTTCTCAAGGAATACCAAAAATATTACCTCCATTAAAGGAATATGATTTATCGGTGAATCATGCTCCTGTTCGTGAAAATATTTTATCTGATGAAGAAAAAAAACTTTCACTTAAAAATGCACTTAGGTACTTTGATAAAAAATATCATGAAAAATTAATAACTGAGTTTAAAGCAGAACTTGATTGTTTTGGAAGAATTTATATGTACAGGTTCAGACCATCATATAAAATGTATGCTAGACCAATTGATGAGTATCCTTTCAAATCTAAACAAGCAGCTGGAATTATGCTTATGATTCAAAATAACCTGGATGATAAAGTAGCTCAACACCCACATGAATTAATTACATATGGTGGTAATGGGTCAGTTTTTCAAAACTGGGCTCAATATTTAATCACTATGAAATATTTATCTGAAATGTCAGATGAACAAACGTTAGTAATGTATTCCGGTCATCCTTTAGGATTATTTCCTTCTAGTAAAAACGCTCCAAGAGTTGTAGTTACAAATGGAATGGTTATTCCAAATTATTCAAAAAAATCAGATCTTGAAAAGTTTAATGCATTAGGTGTGAGTCAGTACGGACAAATGACAGCTGGAAGCTATATGTATATTGGACCTCAAGGAATTGTACATGGAACAACCATAACTGTATTAAATGCATTTAGAAAAATAAAAAAGAATCCAAAGGGTAAAATTTTTGTAACATCGGGCTTGGGAGGAATGAGCGGAGCTCAGCCAAAAGCTGGAAATATTTCAGGATGTATTACAATATGTGCAGAAGTTAATATCAAGGCAATAAAAACCAGACATTCTCAGAACTGGATTGACGAAGTCATTAGCGACACACATAAATTAACCAAAAGAGTTAAAAAAGCTCAAAAAAATAAAGAAACTGTTTCAATAGCATTTCACGGAAATATAGTTGAAGTTTGGGAATCATTTTATGAAAATAATATAAAAGTTGATATAGGAAGTGATCAAACCTCGCTTCACAATCCATGGTCAGGAGGATATTACCCAATGGATCTAAGTTTTGAAGAGTCAAATAAATTAATATCTAATAATCCAAAAGAGTTTAAAGAACGGGTTAAATCTACATTAAAAAGACATGTTGAAATTATAAATAAGCATGTTGAAAAAGGCACCTATTTTTTCGACTACGGAAATGCATTTTTACTAGAAGCATCTAAAGCAAAAGCTGATATCTTAAAAAAAGACGGAAATTTTAAATACCCAAGCTATGTTCAAGATATAATGGGTCCGATGTGTTTTGATTATGGGTTTGGTCCGTTCCGATGGGTATGCTCCAGCGGTAAACAGAAAGATTTGGATATAACTGATGAAATTGCCTGTAGCGTTTTAGAGGAATTAGCTAAAACCGCATCTAACGATACAAAGCAGCAAATGGAGGATAATATTAAATGGATTAAGGCTGCTAAAGAAAATAATTTAGTTGTTGGATCAAAAGCAAGAATTTTGTACGCAAACTCATCTGGAAGAATTGAAATAGCTAAAGCCTTTAACAAAGCAATTAATGAAAAAAAAATTGGTCCAATTATTTTAGGTAGAGATCATCACGATGTATCTGGAACAGACTCTCCATACAGGGAAACCTCGAATATTTACGATGGATCTCAATACACAGCAGATATGGCCATACACAATGTAATTGGAGATAGTTTTAGAGGTGCAACGTGGGTAAGTATTCACAACGGAGGAGGAGTTGGCTGGGGAGAAGTTATAAACGGTGGATTTGGAATGTTAATTGATGGGTCTGAGCTAAGTTTTAAAAATATTGAATCCATGTTTTTTTGGGATGTTAATAATGGAATTGCCAGAAGAAATTGGGCAAGAAATCCTGGTGCGATAAATCAGATTAAAAGGGCGATGAAAAATAATTCGAATCTTAAAGTAACTTTGCCTAACTTAGTAGATAATAAACTTTTAAAAAAATTATAATGATATGAAAAAGATTGTTTTATTAATTGCATTTGCAACTATTCTTTCTTCATGTAACTCTATAAGAGTATCCTCCGACTTCAATGAAGAAATTAACTTTACAGAATTTAAAACATATGCTTTTTCTAAATCTGGAATTGATAAGGTTGAGATTAATGATATTGATAAAAAAAGAATTTTAAAAGCTATTGATGTGGAATTATACAATAAGGGTTTCAGAAAAAGCTCAATAGAACCTGATTTCATTGTAAACTTTTTTACTGAAACAAATAAAAAAGTTAATTTTTACCCATCCAGCAATTATTATGGTTCAATGGTTCAAAGCCCTTACGGGTCTATGGGTCATTACACCAATAGTTGGTATTTAAATTCATTTGATTACAATGAAGGGGTATTGTTCATTGACATTGTTGATAATAAAAAAAATGAATTGGTTTGGCAAGGAATAGGAAAAGGATACATTTACAATGACAAGCCAGACAACAAAAATGAAAAAATAAAAGCGATGGTCAACAAAATTTTATTACAGTTCCCGCCTGAGTAATAAATCAAATCCTCACATCCAGCAGATCCCTTAAAGAATTTCCAAATAACATAAATGCGCATACCAAAAGCATAATACAAACACCTGGAATAATAGCTAAAAAGGGCTCTCCTAAAATTATATAGTTATAATGATCTTTAATCATTAATCCCCAGCTAGTCATAGGAGGCTGAGCCCCCAAACCCAAAAAGCTTAATCCGCTTTCAATTAAAATTGACGCTGCAAAATTTGCAGCAGAAATAACAATTAATGGGGAGTATATATTTGGCAGTATGTGCCTAGTTATAATTCTAAAATCGTTGTATCCCATGACCTTAGCAGCGATCACAAACTGCCTCTCTTTGAACTGTTTTATTTGACCTCTTACAATTCTTGCAACCTCAACCCACATTGTTAAACCTACTGCAATAAATACTTGCCAAAATCCCTTACCAAGTGCTAAAGTAATTGCTATTACTAACAATAGTGTAGGTATGGACCATGTTACATTTATAATCCACATTATAATTCTATCAGGATAGCCTGAATAATATCCCGCAATACATCCAAGTATTAAGCCAATTAATAAAGAAATGAAAACCGAAACAAATCCAATTGAAAAAGATATTCTAGAACCAACCATTATTCTGCTTAGCACATCTCTTCCAAATTTATCTGTTCCAAAGTAAAATTTCTTATCGATTATTTTAACTTTACTATAATCGACACTCTTAAAGTCATTGTCCAAAGAATTATATTCCTTGTAATACAAATTGTTGCCATCAATTTTATAATCTGAAATAGGATTTTGAATTGTGTAATCATTATTTCCCCAAAAAAAGGTGGAGAAAGAAGATTTGTTTTGAAAGTTATTTTCATAAACAAGCATTTTTACATTAAATCCTGGTTTTTTTGAATGAATTGAAAGGTTCATTTGATTTGCATTTTTGGAGTTATCTGGTGCTATAACATATGCAAAGACCGAAATAAAGAAAACAAATACTATGTAAGACAAGCTGATAATCCCTAGCAAGTTTCTTTTAAAATTGAAAAACTTACTAGCAAAACCTAACATAATTCTAAGGGTTAATTTTCAAGATACGAAAATCTTAAATCAGAAAGAACATTTAAAGCTTCTTCAATATAAATGTCTTTACTAAGACTTTTGTGCCATCTCTCCCTTTTCATTCCAAGGACTGAGTCACTTGAGATTAAATTAATTTCATAAGGGAGTGAATTAAATGTGTACTCCATAGAATAGTCATTAAGCGCTTTAAATTTTTCTGTTTCTAGAGAATTCTTTTTGATTTCTTCTTTAAAATCATCATAGTTTAAATTGACGATTTTATTGTCTCTAACTGATTTAATCCACTTAGCATTTTCATCAACTAATTTTAAGTAGTTATTGTTTTCCATTCTAATTTTACTTTTTTCTATCGCTTGATCAAAATCAAAATTACTTTGCCATACAGAATAATCTACTTTACCAATCTCATCCCATTGCATTGGGTTTTCTGAATCTTTTTCGCCAAAGTCTAAATATTTGTATCTGTAGGGGACATTAATATCGCTTTTTACACCCTCTAACTGGACAGACCCTCCGTTAATCCTGTAATATTTTTGAGTAGTATATCTCAATGCACCTAAATCACCATTAGTGTTTCCTCTAACCATTCTATTAAGAGGAAATACAACTTGAACGGTTCCTTTTCCCCATGTTTGATTTCCACCAATTACAATAGCTCTTTTGTAATCCTGCATTGCAGCAGCTAATATTTCAGACGCGGATGCAGACCCTTCATTTACTAAAATAACTAAGGGCCCAGTCCATAATATGGATCTGTCTCTATCACTTAAAATTTGTTTCTCTTTATCAAAATATTTAACCTGGACAACGGGTCCACTTTTAATAAACATTCCAGCCATATCAACAACTGTCTTTAAGGATCCACCTCCGTTATTTCTTAAATCAATAACCAATCCCTTAACACCCTCTTCTTTTAGTCTGTTTATCTCTAATCTTAAATCCTTTGCTGCATCTCTGTTACTTTGATTATCAAAATCAATATAAAACTTAGGGATATTGATAACGCCATACTTTAGATCACTCTTAGATACTATTGAAGACTTAATATATGTTTCCTCTAATAAAACTATATCTCTTTTTATTGAAATTTCGCTAACATTTCCATCTACTTTTTTAATGGTTAAATATACATTTGTTCCCTTTTCACCTTTGATTAATTTAACAGCCTCTGAGAGTCTCATTCCTAAAATACTTACAGCCTCATCTTCATCTTCTTGTCTAACTTTCAGAATTGCGTCACCCTTTTCAAGTGTATTATCCCTCCATGCAGGACCACCTGAAATAATTTCTGTAATTTCAACCTTATCAATCTTTTTTCGTAACATAGCTCCAATACCAGCATAATTTCCTGAAATATCTACATCGAATCTATCCCTGGAGTCAGGATCTAAATAAGATGTATTAGGATCATACTGAGATACAAATGAATTTATATATATAGAAAACCAATCTTGTCTTTGCAATTCCTCCTGCAAAACTCTATAACTTTCATCCATTGTTTCTGAAAGATCTAATCTGACTATTTCTTCGATTTCAGCATTGGATCTTATTAAAAATGTAGAGTCCTTTTCAAATTTTCTTTGATCATCTTTAATTTCATCGTGATAATTTTCAATAACATAGATTTTTAATAGTCTTCTCCATCTATCATATAATTCAGTTTCGCTATTGACATATTCCATTTCATCAATATCTAAGTTAAACTGCTCATCCTTTGTGAAATTAAACGGGGTTGATAGAATTTTTTTATAAATTGACTTTGTTTCAGAAATTCTATTTATAAATCTGTCGTGAACTAAATTAAAAAAGGTAAGGTCAGGGTTTTTAAAAGAATCATCAATGCTAAATTTATATTTAGAAAAATCTTTATAATCTGAAGCATAAAAATATCTCTTGTAAGGGTCAATATTTTCTATAAAAGTCTCAAAAACCTCCTCAGAAAAATTGTCATCAATTTCTTTGTCTAAATAATGAGCCTGATCTAAAACATATGTGATTAATTGAATTACCAAGCCATCCTTATCGTCAGTTTCAAAATCTTTAGAAATGAAGCTACATGATGCTAAACACATCATAAAGGCAAGCAATGGGGTAGATAAATTTTTTCTCATAAGAAATCAAAAATAATTAAAAACTGCATTAATTTTTTTAGAGAGATGTATAATTTTTTGTTAAAGTAATAAAATAATTATTTGTTTACTTTTGTCTTTATATATTTAATTATGGGAAAACCTTTGATACTTGTTACAAATGATGATGGGATAACAGCTCCTGGACTAAGAACATTAATTCATATCATGAATGAAATTGGAGAAGTTGTTGTGGTTGCTCCTGACAGCCCTCAAAGTGGTATGGGTCACGCAATAACAATTAGTGACACTTTATATTGTAAAAAAGAAAAAATTGATGATGGGCCCCAACAAGAATACAGTATTTCTGGGACACCTGCTGATTGTGTAAAATTTGCTATCAGAGAAATTCTACCTAAAAAACCTGATCTATGTGTTTCTGGAATAAATCACGGTGCCAATTCGTCAATAAATGTTATATATTCGGGAACTATGAGTGCTGCTGTTGAGGCAGGTTTGGAAGGAATAAAATCAATCGGATTTTCGTTATTAGACTACAGTTGGGACGCAGACTTTACTACTTGTAAAGACTATATTCGTAAAATTTCATTAAACCTACTTAAAGAAAAAAAAGAAAATTTAATTTTAAATGTAAATTTTCCATCTAATACTAAAAAATTTAAAGGCATCAAGGTCTGTCGTCAGGCAAAAGGCTATTGGGAAGATACATATGATAAAAGGGTTAGCCCACTTGGCAAAGAGTATTATTGGTTAACCGGAAATTTTGTTAATCAAGAAGATAGTAAAGAAACAGATGAATGGGCATTGAGCCAAGGTTATGTCTCCGTTGTTCCCGTCAGCTTTGACATGACTTCTCACCAAGATATTGATAAATTAAAAAACTGGGGTTTAAATTGAAGAAAGAAATATTTTTTGGAGTTTTTATTGGTATTATCTCAAATATTATTGGTGTTTTTCTAAGTGTAATAATCTTATTTAATGAATATCAATTATCAAATATTTTAGATATTATAAACAATTCAATTGATAATAATAACATAACTAAATTGATTAGCTTGGGAGCGATCATTAATTTAATTTCATTTTTTATTTTATTAAAATTTAATTTTAATGAAAAAGCAAGAGGAGTTTTAGTTGCAACTTTTGCTATAGCAATACTAACAATATATCTAAATAATTTCTAGTGAAGTATTATATAATTGCTGGAGAGGCATCAGGAGACCTTCACGGATCAAACCTGATAAAAGAGTTAAAAAAATTAGATAGCTACTCTCATTTTAGATGCTGGGGTGGTGATTTAATGTCTCAGGAATGTGATGATTTAGTAAAGCATTATAAAGATTATTCGCATATGGGATTTTTTGAGGTTTTTATTAACCTTAAAAAAATTTTAAATAATCTTTCATTTTGCAAAAAAGATATCAAAAAATACAATCCCGATGTAATAATTTATGTTGACTTCCCTGGATTTAATCTTAGAATAGCAAAGTGGGCAAAAAAAAATAAGTTTAAAAATCATTTTTATATTTCTCCACAAATATGGGCATGGAAACAAAATAGAATCAAAACAATAAGAAAAGTAATCGATCGAATGTATGTTATACTACCTTTTGAAAAAAAATTCTATTCCTCTATAAATTTCAATGTACATTATGTTGGTCATCCTTTACTTGACGTAATAAAAACTAATAAAAATGAGGCTATATATCAGGGGCAAGAGAAAATTATAGCATTACTTCCAGGAAGTCGTGATCAAGAAATAAAGAAGATACTTCCTGAAATGATAAATATTATAAAGAATTTTAAGAATTATAGTTTTTATATATGTGCTGCACCTTCTCAAAAAAGATCAACCTATTTAAAATATATTAAAGATAAAAACATAGAAAAGGTCAAGATTGTTGAAAATCAAACTTATGAGATACTTAGCAAATCATCTGCGGCTTTGGTTACTTCGGGTACCGCAACACTTGAAACAGCTCTTTTTAAAATTCCACAAGTAGTTTGTTATAAATCCAGTTGGATTTCTATTATGATAGGCAGATTTTTACTTAGAAATTTAAAATATATATCCCTGGTAAATCTAATCTTAAACAAAGAAGTTGTAAAAGAATTAATTCAAGAAAATTTAAATGAGAAAAACCTAACCAGTGAATTAAACAATATCTTGGAAGGAGATCATAGAATTAATATGTTAAAATCTTATAATGAATTAATAGATAAACTAGGCAATAAAGGAGCTAGTGAAAAAACTGCACTTAAAATATTTAACTACTTAGAACCAAATTCATATTCAAAAGAGTCATAAAACTTCTGAAAATCTTCTTGAGTTTGAATCTGTTTAAAATTTTCATCAGTGAATAATTTTAAATAAACTTCTATTTGCTTAGGTGATTTATAACCTCTAAGTCTATGAATCAAATTTGACGATTTATCTAAAAAGACTATTGTTGGATAAGCTCTAACTCCAAGTGATCTTGTCAATTCGTGGCTGCTATTTCTTCTGTTTGATTTTGAAGGGTCATAATTAGGATTTGTAAACTCATATCCTCTAAAATTTACCACTTCATTACCCTCGGCATTAAATTTAACTGCATAAAAATTCTCATTAATATAATTAATAACACTTTTATTACTAAACGTATTTCTATCTAACATTTTACAAGGTCCACACCAATTTGTATAAACATCTATTATCACATTTCTAGGTGAAGCTTTTTGAAGATAAACGGCGTCTTCTAAACTTA
>CENP01211517.1_pt1 | contig 10029 bp, 8 predicted proteins | sample 361281 | NCBI WGS metagenome assembly CENP01 (sample SAMEA2591122, study PRJEB7988) | marine metagenome | biome: marine biome (ENVO:00000447); feature: deep chlorophyll maximum layer (ENVO:xxxxxxxx); material: saline water (ENVO:00002010), including plankton (ENVO:xxxxxxxx) | depth 70 m
AGAGATCTTGCTTTATCTTATGCATCAGCTGTAGGTGGTGGAAGATCAGGAATTATAGAAACTACTTTTAAAGATGAAGTTGAAACTGATTTATTTGGTGAACAAACTGTATTGTGTGGAGGACTGGTTGAGTTAATTAAAAATGGATATGAAACTTTAGTTGAGGCTGGTTATGAACCTGAAATGGCCTACTTTGAAACAGTTCACGAAGTTAAGTTAATAGTTGATTTAATTTATGAGGGCGGTATTGCAAACATGAATTATTCAATTTCAAATACAGCTGAATATGGAGAATATCAATCTGGTCCAAGAGTTGTGAATAAAGATGAAACTAAAAAAAGGATGAAAGAAGTACTAAATGACATTCAATCTGGAAAATTCACAAAAGAGTGGATGGATGAATGTAAAAACGGCCAAAAGAATTTTCTTGCTACAAGAGCAAAATTAGCTGAGCATCCTGTGGAAAAAGTTGGAGCAGAACTTCGAGCTATGATGCCATGGATTTCAAAGAAAAAATTAGTAGATAGCGATAAAAGTTAATATTTCCTAATTTATTATATCTGTAAAAAGGCAATTATTTAACTTATACTTTTTATAAGTCACGATCTTCCGGTTGTTAGACAAATGTGTGATAGAATAGGTGTCTTGAAAGATGGTAAACTTTGTGAAGTTTCAAAGACTGAGGAATTATTTTTAAAACTTAAACATAATTATACAAAAGAACTTTTAAATTTAATGCCTAAAATAGAGTCTATTTATTACTAGTTTTATCAAACCCTAAAATGGTCTTAAAATAACAAAAAATTAACTAAATATTTTGCATTCTCTATTATAGATTGTATTATAAGTTTTCATAAAATTTGAGCTATGAGTGATAAAGATAAAATATTTATATTTGATACAACTATGCGTGATGGTGAGCAATCTCCAGGCGCATCAATGAGTCTTGAAGAAAAAATCCAAATTGCAAGAATTTTTGATGAATTAGGAATAGATATAATAGAAGCTGGATTTCCAATTGCATCCCCAGGTGATTTTGAGTCTGTAAAAGAGATAAGTAAAATTTTAAAGAATTCAATACCTGCAGGTCTTTCAAGACACTCAAAAAAAGATATTGATGCTTGCCATGAAGCTTTAAAAGGTGCATCTAGATTTAGAATACATACATTTATTTCTACTAGTCCATTACATATGAAGCATAAATTGAATAAAACTCCAGAACAAGTTTATGAGAGCATTAAAGAGCATGTTTCTTATGCAAGAAAGTTTACAGATGATGTAGAATGGTCTTGTGAGGATGGAACTAGAACAGATATGGATTATATGTGCAAAACAGTTGAGTTAGCAATTAGTTGTGGTGCAAAAACAATTAATATTCCAGATACTGTGGGTTATACAACTCCATCAGAGTTTACTAAAATTATAAAAACACTAAAAAATAAAGTTCCTAATATAGATAAAGCTATTTTGTCAGTACACTGTCATAATGATTTAGGATTGGCTGTAGCAAATTCATTGGCTGGTGTTGAAGCAGGAGCAAGACAAGTAGAATGTACTATTAATGGAATTGGTGAAAGAGCAGGTAATGCAGCTTTAGAAGAAATTGTAATGGCAATTAGAACAAGAAATGATTTAATGCCTTATAAAACTGGAATTAATACAGAATTATTAAGCAAAGCTTCAAAAGTTGTATCTAACGCAACTTTCCCAGTACAATTTAATAAAGCTATAGTTGGAAAAAATGCATTTGCTCATGAAGCTGGCATTCATCAAGATGGAATGCTTAAAAATCGAGAGACTTATGAAATTATGACACCTGAGAGTGTAGGTGTTAAAAAAACGTCCTTAATTATGGGAAAACATTCTGGAAGACACGCGTTTAAAGAAAAATTATCTGATCTAGGATATGTAGATATTACTGATGACGTTGTTCAGACTGCGTTTGGTAAATTTAAAATATTAGCAGATAAGAAAAAACATGTTTACGATGACGATATAGCTGCTTTAGTTGATGATAGCATGGTTCTTGAAAAAAATGTTATAAACTTAAAATCATTAAAAGTGTTTGCAGGAACTGGGGAGCCTCAAAGAGCAGAGATGATTCTTGACGTTTATGGAGAGATAAAAAAAACTACCGAAACTGGGGATGGACCAGTAGACTCAATATTCAATTGTATTAAAGTTTTGTATCCACACGATGTTAAACTTTTGTTATATCAAGTACATGCAGTTACAGAGGGAACAGATGCCCAAGCGACTGTAAGTGTACGAATAGAAGAAGAAGGTAAAACTACTGTAGGCCAAGCTGCTGATACTGATACATTAGTAGCATCAGCCAATGCATATTTAAGTGCATTAAATAAAATGATAATTAAAAGACAAAAAACTGCTCCAACAGAGCAAAATAACGAAAAAGTGAGAGGAATTTAAATTATGGGAGTTTTTTCAAAGATTAAGAAAATTTGGAGCCAAGATATGGCAATTGATTTAGGAACAGCTAATACTTTGGTAGTGGTTAAAGGGCAAGGTGTAGTATTAAATGAACCTTCTGTAGTAGCAATAGTTGATCAATCTGGAAAAAAACAAGTTTTAGCAGTTGGAGATGAGGCAAAAACTATGTTGGGTAGAACACCTGGAAATATCAGTGCCATAAGACCTTTAAGAGATGGAGTTATTGCAGATTTCATAGTTACTGAAGAAATGATTAAACATTTTATTAAAAAAGTACACAAAGGAAGTACATTTGCAAATCCAAGAATTTTAATTTGTGTTCCAACTGGATCTACTCCTGTTGAAAGGAAAGCTATTCAAGATAGTGCGCTCGCAGCAGGTGCTAGAAGAGTTCAGTTAATTGAAGAACCAATTGCAGCTGCTATTGGTGCTGGACTTCCAATTTCTGAAGCTACAGGCTCAATGGTTATTGATATCGGGGGAGGTACAACTGAGATTGCAGTTATGTCTTTAGGTGGATTAGTTTATTCAAGATCTTTAAGAGTTGCAGGGGATGCAATGGATACTGCATTAGTTAATTATATGAGAAAAGAATATAATTTAATGATTGGTGATAGTACTGCGGAAAAAATAAAAAAAGAAATTGGAACTGCTATAGCAACAAATAAAAATATTTATGCTGTTAAGGGTAGAGATTTAAGATCGGGTACACCAAAAGAAGTTAATATAACGGAGGAAGATACTTCTGAGGCACTAAATGATATTTTAAAAGAAATGGTAAATGCAATTAAAGATGCATTAGAAAATACACCTCCAGAATTATCTGCAGACCTAGTTGATATGGGTCTTACGCTAACGGGCGGTGGAGCATTGCTTAATAATATTGACAAAAGATTTTCGAGAGAAACAGGTTTACCCGTTCATGTTGCTGATGATCCATTGTCATGTGTTGCTGTAGGAACTGGTAAAGCTTTAGAGCAAGAAGAAACATTTTCTACTATGTTATCTGAATATTAAGATCGATGGCTGAAAGCAGAGATGATTTTGTAATAGCTGTTAGATCTGCATTTTTAAAAAAAAGTAATAAACAAAAATTTTCATTACTTACTTTAATATTACTTTCATTAATTATTATTGCTTTAGGAAGTTTAAATTTTAAGGTAATAAAATATACAAAGATGGGAATTAACGAGTTTGTATATCGATTTACTTATATAACATCTATTCCAGAAAATTATGTTATAAAATCTTATCATAAAATTTCGGAACATCTATCTCTTTATGAAAAATATAAAAATAATGAAACTTTATTGAGAAGCTTAAAAGAGGAAAAATTATCAAATAACTTTCTAACACTTGAAAATAAAAGATTGAGACAACTAATTGATGAAAGTATTCAATCCATAGATATATATGCAAAAGTTTTAGCCGATAATGATAGTCCTTATTTAAAATCTATAATTTTAAACAAAGGATCTAGAGACAAAGTAAAGATTGGTATGGCGATTGTAGATGAAAGTTATCTAGTTGGAAAAATAATTGAAGTAAATTATTCTAACTCAAGAGCACTTCTTTTATCTGACCTTAATAGTAAAATTCCGGTGTTACTAGAACCTTTTGATATGCATGCCGTTTTATCTGGGACAGGTCAAAATTATGGAAAAATTGAGTATACAAAAGAAGAATATCAAGATTTAATGAAAGGTGATGTTATTGTTTATACCTCTGGACAAGGAGGCTTATTTAAACCGGGTCTTCCAGTCGGTAAATTAAAATATGAAGAAGATGGAAACAATTTGATAGATTTTTTTTCTGATTTTAGACAACTAGATTACGTTAAGATTGTTTCTTATAAGATGGGGATAAAGAATTAATGTCATCTTTGCAGAAAAACTCTTTTATAAAATCAATTCAATTCTACATACCTGCTTTAATTTTATTATTTTCTGTTTTAAATGAATTTGATTTAAATTATTTAAATATTGAATATTTTTCTTTTAATTTTGTACATATTTTAATCTTTTATTGGACTTTAAAAAACCCAATATATTTAACTTATGGCATAATATTCATAGCTGGATTGATTAATGATGTTGTCATTGGAATACCAATGGGTTTAAGTAGTTTTTGTTATTTATTAATTTGTATAGTTACAGCATACTTAAGGAATATAACTTTATCTCCAAACTTTATAAATGATTGGGTTACACTTTTATTTACATTGTTACTTGTAAATTCTATTGAGGTAATTTTTTTGGATTTAATATTTTCTATCAGTGTAAATTATACAAAATACTTTGTTAATACGGGTTTTACTTTCTTATTTTATCCAATATTTTTATTGATATTTAATAAATTAGAAAAAAATATTCGAATAAGAAAAAATGATTAGAGGAAATTCTTCAATTAGGAAATCAGATATTATGAATAGAAGAATGTTCATAATAGGAGCTGCAAAAATAATTGTTCTTTCTATCTTAATTGGTCGTTTATTTACATTGCAAATTAATGATAATAAAAAATATTTAACGTTATCTGATAAAAATAGAATAAGAGAATGGAAACTACCACCAACAAGAGGTAATATTATTGATTATTTTGGAAATATAGTTGCGGGAAATTTAAAAGTTTATCAGCTCCATGTGATACCAGAACAAGTTGAAAATTTTAATTATTTACTATCAAGACTTCAGGTTATCTTAAATTTATCTAATAAAAGAATTGAAAAAATTAAAAGAAAAAAAGATCAATTGAAACCTTGGGAAAACTTAATAATTTCAGAAAATCTTTCATGGAGTGAATTTTTAAAAATTAATAATTACTTGTATGAACTTGTTGGAGTAAAACCAATTATGACTATTTCAAGAAATTATCCTTTTGATGAAATTTATACACATGTTTTAGGCTATGTTAGTCAACCAAATGAAGAGGATATTTTAGAGAATGAAATTATAAAAGAAAGATTTGTACCTGGTATTAAAGTTGGGAAGTTAGGTTTAGAAAAAACGTTAGAAAATGATTTGATAGGAACTAACGATATTCAAAGGTATGAAGTTAATGCCTATGGTAAAAGAATTAACCAATTAGAATATCAAAAAGGTAAACAGGGTTCAAAAGTTCGTCTTACACTTGATACAGAAGTTCAAAAATTGTGTGCTGATTTACTAAAAGATAAAGCTGGATCAATTAGTGTGATGGATATTTACTCTGGAGAAATAATAGCTTTGTACTCATCTCCTTCATATGATCCTAATTTATTTCTATTTGGTATAAGTCAAGATGAGTGGCAATTAATAAGAAATGATCCCTTAAAACCATTAATTAATAAAACTTTATCTGGTCTGTATTCGCCCGGATCTACTATAAAACCAATTGTAGCACTATCCGCTTTAGAAAATAAAATTGTCGATCCAGATTTTAAAGTGAAATGCACAGGTAAAATAGAATTGTATGAACAAACTTTTCATTGTTGGAAAGAAAAAGGTCATGGCTATGTAAACCTCAAAGAAGCTATGAAACAATCTTGTGATAGTTATTTTTATGAAGTAGCTAGAAAACTTGGTGTCGATAGATTAAAAATTACTGCCGACAAATTTGGTTTAGGAAATAAAGTGTTAGGAGATTATTTCGAAAATGAAAAATCTGGTCAATTTCCTAATACTAGCTGGAAACTTAATAATCTAGGCAAAGGTTGGGTTTTAGGTGAAACTTTAATAACAGGAATTGGCCAAGGATATACTCAAACTACGCCAATACAATTATGTTTAATGACAGCACAAATTGCAAACGGAGGATATAAGATAAAACCAAAAATTCTTACAGATGATAATCAGTTAACAACTGAGCAAATAAAAGAGTTAATAAAAGAGAATAAATCGAATAAAGGTATTTATACATCGTTATTTAAGGATCCTAGAAATATTAAGATTATTAAAAAGGCAATGTTTAGCTCTACAAATGAAATAATGGGAACCTCTTATAAATCTAGAATAGATGATCCGAAATATCAATTTGCTGGTAAAACAGGAACTGCACAAGTTAAGCGAATTAGTAAAAGAGAAAGAGAGCTTGATCTAAAAACAAGCGAAATTCCTTACAATGATAGAGACCATGCATTATACGTAGCTTTTGGTCCCTATAAAAATCCTGATTATGCATTAAGTATTATTGTTGAGCATGGTGGTTCAGGCAGTACTACAGCAGCACCAATGGCCACTAAATTATTCAGATTAATAGTTGATCGTCATCAATTAAGAAAAAAAAATACAAATTTAAAAAAAACGTATATTTAAATGTTTCAACATAGAAGATTAAATTCTGAAATAACTTTTTTACAAAAAATTAGAGATTTAGATTACATCTTATTAATTAGTATTCTTTTATTATCATCGATTAGTTTATTTGTAATGTATTCCACAGATGGTGGACAAATTCTCTATCATACAAAAAGTCATTTTATTAAACTTATAGTTTTCTTTTTTATGATGCTAGTAATAGCTTTTATCAATATAAAACTTTGGCATTTAGGCGCTTATTTGTTTTATTTAATTATTACACTACTTCTAATCTGGGTTTCTTTATTTGGTATTACTGTTTCTGGATCCAAAAGGTGGATGGATTTATATTTTATTGCCTTGCAGCCCTCAGAATTAATGAAAATAGCTATTATTCTTTGCCTTGCAAAATATTATCATAGATTAAAAATAGAAAATGTGAATAATTTTACTAGTATATTTATTTCTTTAATCATTATCATTATACCAATGATCTTAGTTCTTTCTCAACCAGATCTTGGTACGTCAATATTAATTGCATTAAGTGGATTGTCGATACTATGGTTGGGTGGAATAAAAATAAAATATTTTTTTTATTCTTTTTTAAGTTTTTTAATTTCCTTACCTTTCATAATTTCATTTTTAAAACCTTATCAAAAATTAAGAATCTTAACTTTTTTAGATCCAGACAGGGATCCACTGGGTGCGGGATATCAAATAATACAATCTAAAATAGCTATCGGTTCAGGGGGTTTTTATGGAAAAGGTTTTTTAAAAGGCACCCAAAGTTACTTGGATTTTTTACCAGAGAAACATACAGATTTTATTTTTACTCTTTTCTCAGAAGAATTTGGATTTTTAGGTTCAATTGTACTTTTAGCATTATATTTAATAATAATTTTGAGAATTGTAAGAATAGGGGTAATGTCAAGAAGCTCATTTCCTAAATTATTTTGTTTTGGCTTTGCGTTTGCAATCTTTATTTATATTACAGTAAACTTGTCGATGGTTTTAGGACTATTACCTATTGTAGGCTCTCCTCTACCTATTTTATCCTATGGAGGTTCGTCTATGTTAGCAACTATGCTTGGATTTGGCATTGTTATGAGTGCAAAAATTAATCAAAATCAAATTATTGCATAAGTATTATTTTGAGATGTATAATATGTCACTATTAAAAGAATTTTTAATAGTTGTATAAGCGTTAATGCAAAATAAAATCAAAGTTGGAATAATTGGTGCAGGAATTCAAGGAATTTCAAACGCACTGTTTTTACAGAAAAAAGGTTTTAAAGTAACTATTTTTGATAGGGATAACCCTGGCAGCCATGCAGCTTCTTATGGTAATGCTGGACATTTTTCTCCCTATGCATCTGTCCCGTTAAACAGACCAGATGTATTAGCGGACGTGCCAGCAATGCTTTTAAGCTCAACTGGTCCATTAGCTTTAAAATGGAACTATGTACCTAAAATGATTCCATGGTTTATAAAATTTATTAAAAACTCAACTTCAAAAAATATGATGCATACAGCTAAAAATATGCATCAGATTTTAGATTTAGCTTTACCAGCTTATGATGAATTATTTGATGAAATTGAATTAGAGGGTTTAGTAGAAAATAAAGGCATTCTTTACATTTGGAATGATAAAGATTTAAAAAGTCGTGAATTAGAGATTAGAGTAAGAAATGAGCTAGGTGTAAAGCAACAATTGGTCAATAAACATGAAATTCACGATCTTGAACCACATATTAATCCAATTTATCATGCTGGAGTTTTTTATCCATATGCGCGACACGCTAGAAACCCAAAAAAAATTCTTTTAAAACTTTTTGAACTATTTTTAGCTAAAGGAGGAAATTTTAACAAAGTTAATATTAAAGATATTTTTTTCGATGAGGAAAAGCCAATATTTAAAACAGATACACAAAGTTATTATTTTGATAAAGCAGTGATAGCATGTGGTGCTTTTTCCAAAAGATTAACTGATAATTTAGGAGAAAAAATCCCTTTAGATACAGAGAGGGGATATCATGTTCATTTTAAAAATTGTGACCACTTACTTAATAGACCTGTAATATTTTCTAATCGCGGATTTGGTATAACTCCAATGGAACAAGGCTTGAGAGTTGTGGGTACAGTTGAATTTGGTGGATTAGATAATCCAATCTCAAAGTCTAGAGTAAAAAATCTAATTAATAATGCAAAACATATGCTTGGTGATTTACCAGAACATGAGGATGAATGGTTAGGGTTTAGACCAACTTTACCAGACTTTTTGCCTGTAATGGGCCCATCTAAGAACTATAAAAACATCTTTTATTGTTTTGGCCATCATCATTTAGGATGGACTTTAGGACCAATTTCTGGAAAGATAATTTCAGGAATGATAGCTGAAGAAAATACAAATTTAAATTTAAATCCATATAGTTCGTTAAGATTTAATTAAGTGACTAAAAATACCAAGGCTTACTTTATGGTAGTTTGTGCTACTTTATTTTGGGCAGGTAACTTTAATATTGGCAAAGTTGCTTTTATAGAAAATATCGCACCTTTTACCTTAGCATTTTTAAGATGGTCATTAGTTTGGTTAATTTTGATTCCTTTTACATATAAAGAAATTTTTAGATTAAAAAAAATAATTTTTAAAAATTTTAAATTATTATTTTTATTAGGGTTAAGCAGTGTATTTTTATATAGTGCTCTTACCTACAAAGCACTCAACTATACTCAAGTAATTAATGCTTCACTGTTCAATACTGCAGTACCAGCTACAATAATTTTAATTTGTTTTTTACTCAAAATAGAAAAAACAAATATATTTCAATTAGCTGGACTATTAATCTCAACTTTGGGAATATTAGCTATAGTTACAAGACTTGATTTGAATGTTTTAAATTCTTTAGATTTTAATAAAGGTGATTTATTGATGATTATAGCAATAATCTCATGGGGTGTTTATTCTGCTTTTTTAAAAAAAAGAAATTTTGAAATATCACTACTTGCACTTATTCATATTACCTGCACATTTGGATTAGCAATGTTAGCACCAGCTTTTTGGATTGAATTAAATCAGGGAAATTCTCTAGATATAAATTTGAATTTATTTTATATTTTACTTTATGTTGCAATTTTTCCAAGTATAGGATCATATTATTGTTGGGCAGGCGCAGTTTCAATTATTGGACCAAATAGAGCAGGTATATTTTTATCATTAATTCCATTATTTAGTACATTTTTTGCGATGATTTTTTTTGATGAAAAATTTTTATTTTTTCATTTAATTGGGTCTATTTTAATTATA
>CENP01057712.1_pt1 | contig 10024 bp, 6 predicted proteins | sample 361281 | NCBI WGS metagenome assembly CENP01 (sample SAMEA2591122, study PRJEB7988) | marine metagenome | biome: marine biome (ENVO:00000447); feature: deep chlorophyll maximum layer (ENVO:xxxxxxxx); material: saline water (ENVO:00002010), including plankton (ENVO:xxxxxxxx) | depth 70 m
ATTAATGGGAAAGTAATTGAAGATTTTTCTCTGATTTTGGGCACAAAATTTGATTACTATAATCAAGTTTTAACAAATGTTAATCAAAGAAGAAACATGATTGATTTAATTTTGAAATATTACCAAATTCATGTTCCTGGGTTTAAAATCCCAAAATCAATTGGAATATTGAATGACTTATTTTCATAAAAAAATTTTGCCCTATATATTTCTATTTTTTTTGGCAACTCTAAACTGCCAAGAAATCACCGTTATTGATTCTGAAACAAAATCTGGTATTTCATCAGTACTTCTTTATAATAGCGATAAATCTGTTTCTAAATTAACCAATTTAAATGGAAGGGTATCTGTTGATATTTTTAAAAATCACGATACAATAACTTTTAGTCATGTTTCATATATAGAGCAAAGATTTTCAATTAACAAATTAAAATCTCTAAAAAAGATAATATTAACAACTAATTCAAGAGGTTTAGACGAGGTTGTTCTTTCAGTAGCAAGAAATAAACAAAACATAAAATCCCTTTCAAAAAAGGTATCTATCATTGATGCAAAATCAGTTAAACTTGAAAATTTTAAAACATCTGCTGAAATGTTGTATCACGCCGGTGGAATTCATATTCAAAAATCACAAGCTGGAGGTGGAAGTCCTGTAATTAGAGGATTTGAAGCAAATAGAGTGCTTTTGGTGGTTGATGGAGTTAGAATGAATAATGCAATATACCGATCTGGTCATTTACAAAACTCTATTACAATTGATCCTAATTCTTTAGAAAGAACAGAAGTTATTTATGGTCCATCTTCTGTTGGATATGGATCTGATGCACTTGGTGGCGTAGTTCATTTTTATACAAAAACACCGAGAATTAATAATTCAAAATTTTTTAATTATTATAAATCGGTCTCCTATAATGTGAATGATAAAACAAAAATAAATAACTATAGTTTAGAATTATCAAAAAGAAAATGGGCAAGTTATACAAGCTATACAAAATCATATTTTGGTGATATAGTTATGGGTAAGAATAGAAGACATGGACATGAAAATTGGGGATTGGTTAATTATTACTCTAAAAATAGAGGAAATAATTATTTTAAAAATTCTACTAAAAATTCTAATCCTAATATTCAGAGAAATACATCTTATAAACAAAAAGATTTTGTTCAAAAATTTAATATTATTACTGGTGAAAACTCAAATCTAATTTTAAATTTTCAATATTCTAAATCAACAGATATTTCAAGATTTGATAAAATGAGTGAAATAACTGAAAATGGAGAATTAAAATATGCTCAATGGTACTATGGGCCTCAAAAAAGATTATTAAGTTCATTAAAATTAAACTTAGGCAATAAAAAAATATTCGATAATGCATCACTTATTTTATCATTTCAAAATATCAAAGAGTCTCGAAATAGTAGACGCTTCAATTCTTTGAATTTAAAATCACAAGTTGAAGATTTGAATATTTTATCAATAAATACAGATTTTATAAAAAAAATAAATCAAAATAACTCACTTGCATATGGTTTTGAAATAACAAATAATAGGCTTAATTCAGTGGGTAAAAATTTTGAAATAATAACGAATAATAATTTAATAATTGAAAGGAATATTAATGATGGTTTAAGTAGATACCCTGGTAATGGAAGTAAATATAATTCAATTGCAGCATATTTTGAATTAAGAAAAGAATTTAATGAAAAAACTAATTTAAATATTGGAAGTAGATACTCCTTTATTGATATCTCCGCTGAGTGGGATAATAATTTTCTTAATGAGAATCAAGAATCATTTATTTTTTTTAAACAATTTAATAATTTCAACTTAACGAATTCCGCTATAACATCAAGTATAGGGCTTTCACATTTAATAAATAAATTTAATAAAATATCATTAAATATTTCTAGTGGATTTCGAGCCCCAAATATAGATGATATTGGTAAAATAAGAGAAAAATCGGGTATTCTTACAGTTCCAAATACTAGTTTAAAACCAGAAAATGCATATACAATCGATTTGGGTTTTAACAATTATGATAAAGCATTGTCTTACAATTTAAATCTCTATTACACTATCTTAAACCGAACTATTGCACGAAATTTTTTTTATGACTACAATGATAACTCTACAGATGATCCTATTACAATAATTTATGATGATGATGAAGTGCTGACAATGAGTAATTTTAATTTAGGTAATTCTAATATATATGGTTTTAATTTTGATTTTCAATACATCTTAAATGATTCATTTAATTTATTTGGTTTTGTTAATTATACAAAAGGTGATATTGTTTATAATGATTATCCAATGGCATCTATTCCTCCAATGTACGGATCTGTAAAACTTAGATTTGAAAAAAATAATTTTAACATGCAATTGACTTATAAATTTTCACAATCAAAAAAAGCTGATGAGTATAGTTTTGGTGGTGAAGATAGTCTTGACGAAACTCCACATGTTTATGAAAATGGAGAAATTAAATATTTGGGTATGCCCAAGTGGGGGATTTTTCAGTTATCATCATTATTTCGAGTTTCAAAAAAAATTAAAGCTCAATTATTACTGGATAATATATTTGATATACACTATAGGGAGTTTGCTTCAGGAATTTCTTCACCTGGAAGATCTTTAAACTTAATGTTGATTTTTGATTAAGTATACCTTATAATCAATAAATTAGAGTAAAATTAATTAAATTCACATTTTTATTTTTAATGTCATTTAAAGAGTACAAAACATTAGATCTTATAAAGATTTCAAATAAGATTTCTGAATATTGGGACAAAGATAAAACCTTTGAAAAAAGTATATCTACAAGAGACAAGTCTAAAGAATTTGTTTTTTTTGAAGGCCCGCCATCTGCAAATGGAATGCCTGGTATTCACCATGTAATGGCTAGAGCAATTAAAGACATATTCTGCAGATATAAAACCTTAAAAGGTTTCAAAGTTAATAGAAAGGCAGGATGGGACACTCATGGACTCCCTGTAGAATTAGGTGTAGAAAAAGAATTAAATATTTCAAAAGAAGATATAGGAACTAAAATCAGTATTGAAGAATATAATGAAGCATGTAAAAAAGCTGTCATGAAATATACTGATGTATGGAACAATTTAACTAAAAGAATAGGATATTGGGTTGATATGGATAACCCTTACATAACTTATAAATCTAAGTACATTGAGTCAGTTTGGTGGCTTCTTAAAAAACTTTACAATGATAATTTAATTTATAAAGGTTATAGCATTCAACCTTATTCTCCAAAGGCTGGAACTGGGTTAAGCTCGCATGAATTAAATCAACCTGGTACTTATCAAGATGTAACTGATACGACAGTAACTGCTCAATTTGAATGTATTTCAAAATCATTACCAGATTTTTTAAAAAAATATTCGAAAATTTATGTTTTAGCATGGACAACCACCCCTTGGACTCTTCCATCAAACACCGCACTCACAGTAGGTGTAAAAATTGACTACGCTTTAATTAAAACCTATAATCTGTACACCCACAAAGCTATTAATGTTATAGTAGCTACGGACTTAATAGAAAAGATTTTTAAATCTAATTTTATTAAGGTTAAAAGTGAAAAAGAATTAACCTTTGATTCAATAAAAAATATCCCCTATTTTATTTGTGAAAATTTTACCGGAAAAGATATTTTAGAAGTTAAGTATAATCAACTTTGGGATGATGCTCCTTTACCAGTAAATAATCCTCAAAATGCCTTTAGAATTATTTCAGGTGATTTTGTAACAACAAATGAAGGTACTGGTATAGTTCATACAGCTCCTACATTTGGCGCTGATGATTCTTTGGCAGCTAAGAGTGCGAGCCCGGAAGTTCCCCCAATGTTAGTTTATAATGAAGTAAAAGAACTTATTCCCCTTGTAGATTTACAGGGAAAGTTTTTAAATACATTAAAAGGAATTGGTGGAAAATATGTTAAAAATGAATACTATGAAAGTGGTTTTGTACCTGATAAATCAGTAGATGTTGAAATTGCAATTAAACTTAAAGAAGAAAATAAAGCTTTTAGAGTAGAAAAATATACCCATAGTTATCCAAATTGTTGGAGAACTGATAAACCTGTATTGTATTACCCTTTAAACTCTTGGTTTATAAAAGTAACAGAGAAAAGAGAAGAATTAATAAAAAATAATTCCAAAATAAATTGGAAACCAAAAGCTACTGGTGATGGAAGATTTGGTAATTGGCTAAATAATGCAAATGATTGGAATTTATCAAGATCAAGATTTTGGGGAATACCTCTCCCCATTTGGATAAGCGAAGATGGATCTGAGACTAAAATTATAGGATCGGTTAAAGAGCTTTATAATGAGATAGAAATCTCAATTGATAGGGGTTTTATGAAAACAAACCCATTACGCAAATTTAAAATTGGAGATTTATCTGATGAAAATTATGAAAAAATAGATCTTCACAAACATATTGTTGATAAAATCATTTTGTGCTCGACTAGCAATAATAAAATGTTGAGGGAAAGTGACTTAATTGACGTTTGGTTTGATTCTGGAGCTATGCCTTATGCCCAATGGCACTATCCATTTGAAAATAAAAAGTTTATAGACAATAAAAAGTTTTTTCCTGCAGATTACATTGCTGAAGGTGTTGACCAAACTCGTGGATGGTTTTATACATTACACGTAATTGGAACTCTAATATTTAAATCTAATAGTTACCATAATGTAATCTCTAACGGTCTTGTTCTTGATAAAAATGGTCATAAAATGTCTAAAAGACTTGGAAATGCAGTTGACCCTTTTGAAACTTTAGATAAATATGGTCCAGATGCAACTAGATGGTATATGATTTCAAACTCTAATCCTTGGGATAATTTAAAATTTGATATCAATGGGATTGAAGAAGTTAAAAGAAAATTTTTTGGTACTATTCATAATATTTACTCATTTTTTAGTCTTTACTCTAACATCGACGGATTTAATATAAATAGTGAGCATATCAAATATTGTAATAGACATGAGCTAGATAGATGGATCATTTCAGAACTTAATACACTTGTTAAAGAAGTTGAAGAAACTTATAATAATTATGAACCTACTAAATCTGCAAGATTAATTTCTAGTTTTGTTCAAGATAATTTAAGCAATTGGTATGTTAGATTATCAAGAAGAAGATTTTGGAAAGGAGAATTTAATCAAGATAAAATTTCAGCATATCAAACTTTACACGAATGTCTTACAAAGATTTCCATAATTTCATCACCAATTAGCCCATTTTATATGGATAACTTATTTCAGGACTTAAATAACTCAAAAGGATCTGTTCATCTATCTAATTTTCCAGATTATGATCTTCAATTAGTTGATAAAAATCTTGAAAATAAGATTAGACTCTCTCAAAAAATTTGCTCCTTAGCCTTATCGTTAAGAAAGAGAGAAAAAATTAAAGTTAGACAACCCTTACCAAAGATTTTAATTCCCTTTAAAAATCAAGATGAAAAAAAATCTTTAATTGAAATATCTGAATTTATTAAATCAGAAATAAATGTGAAAGAAATTGAGTTAATTTCAGATTCATCTGAAATACTTGTTAAGAAAGCTAAACCTAATTTTAAAGTCTTAGGACCTAAGTATGGGAAAGATATTCAGGAAATAGTTCAATTAATTAATTTTTTAAAAATTGAAAAAATTAATGCTCTAGAAAATGGAAAAAATTTAAATATCAATGGTAAGAGTAGAAAATATACATTAAGTTCTGATGATGTTGAAATTTATTATGAAGATATTGAAGGTTGGTTGGTTGCATCTGAAGCAGGAAACACAATAGCTTTAGATACAACTATTGATGAATTTTTAAAAAATGAAGGGATTTCAAGAGAAATTGTAAATAAAATTCAAAATTTAAGGAAAGAATCCAATTTCAATGTAAGTGATAAAATTATTATTGAAATGGAAAGTAATAATTTAATTGAAAAAGCTATTTTTGAAAACATTGAATATGTGAAAAATGAAACTTTGGCTAAAGAGTTAAATTTTTTAGATAATTTAGATTCGATAACTAAAATTCAGTTTGACAATTTTAGTTTAAATGTAAAAATTTATAAAATAAATTAAAAAATGAAAGATGATAATTTAATCGTGAGATACTCTGATAAAGACTTGACTTTTTTCAGAAAAATTATTCAAGAAAAAATTTTAAAAGCTCAAAATGATTTAGAGTTAATTAAGAGTGCTTACATGAATGATGGTAACAATGGAACGGACGATACTGCTCCAACATTTAAAGCTTTTGAGGAAGGTTCTCAAACTATGTCCAAAGAAGCTAATACTCAATTGGCTATTAGACAAGAAAAGTTTATAAGAGACTTAAAGAATGCTATTATAAGAATAGAAAATAAAACCTATGGATTGTGCAGGGTCACAGGAAAGCTCATTTCTAAAAAAAGATTAGAATTAGTTCCTCATGCAACATTAAGCATAGAAGCTAAAAATAAAATGTCATAAAAGCTCTTGGAAAACAAGAAAATTAGTTTAAAAACTTGTCTTTTAATTGTTATTGGAATTTTAATTTTAGATCAAATTCTTAAAATTTACATCAAACTTAACTTTCCTCTAACATTTTATGGTGAACAAGCGATTATTGACTGGGGTTGGTTTAAACTTTTATTTATTGAAAATAGAGGAATGGCGTGGGGAGCAAAAATAAATGATTTTATTCCTTTTTTTGACGATAAATCAGCTAAACTTTTCCTCACTCTTTTCAGAATTTTTGCCATTGGATTTATTTTTTATTGGTTGAAAAATATAATCAAAGAAAACTCTAATAAACTTCTAGCAATATGCCTATCATTGATCTTAGCTGGTGCAATTGGAAATGTTGTTGATTCAGTATTTTATGGATATTTATTCACTGAAAGTTATTTTCAAATTGCTAAATTTTCACCTGGTAATGGATATGAAGGGATATTTTATGGTAATGTTGTTGATATGTTTCAATTTCCATTATTTAGTTGGATCTGGCCAGATTGGTTTCCATTTGTTGGAGGAAAAGAATTTACTTTTTTTGAACCTGTTTTTAATATTGCCGATTCAGTAATAACTATTGGCATAACAATGATGATAATATTCAATAAAAGTTTTTTTCCTAAAAACTAAAAATTCTATTTGGCGTAACACAAAAATCTAAATTTTCGTCATGCTCATCGATTTTAATTCTCTTTTCTGGATTAAAAAATGATAAACCTACCCTTAATATTTTATTATTTTGATTTTTGAGAAACTTATCGTAAAATCCTTTTCCATATCCTACTCTATTACCAATTAAGTCATATGCAACCAAAGGAATAAAAATCACATCAATTCTACCTAAAAATTCTTCATTGTTAATTGGTTCAGTAATACCGTAATTATTTTTTTTTAAAACTGTATTATCATTTAATAAAAAAGATTTCATAGTAGTATTGTTAAAATCAGACTTAGGAATTAATACTTTCTTTTTTTTATTATTTAAAATATTAATAATTGGCATAGTGTCTACTTCATTTTTTTCTTTAATTGGTAAGTATATGTGATAAAAATTGTACCCCCATATAGGAAGATCTTGGAGATTATTTGATATCGAAATACTTTTAGATATTATTTGGACATTATCTAATTTTTTTCTTAAATCTAAGTATTTCTTTCTGGCTTCAATTTTGTTCATCAATAAAGTACAAATAAATAATTATTTTAGTTAAGTGGCGATGTCTACTAAAATTATTTTAAAAACAATTCCTGAAGATCCTGGCGTCTACCAATTTTTGACTGAGGATAAAAAAATAATTTATGTTGGAAAAGCTAAAAATCTAAAGAAACGAGTAAGTAGTTATTTTCAAAAAAATATAAAATCAAGAAAGACCATAAACCTAGTAAAAAACACAAAGTTTGTTGAACATGTTGTTGTTAAATCGGAATCAGATGCGCTTTTACTTGAAAATTCATTAATTAAAGAAAATCAACCTAAGTACAATATACTTTTACGCGATGATAAGACGTACCCTTGGATATGTATTAAAAAAGAAAGGTTTCCAAGAGTTTTCTTAACAAGAAAATTTATAAAAGATGGATCTGAATATTTTGGACCATATACTAATGTGAAAGTCATAAATATTTTATTAAATATCATTAGAACATTATACCCAATTCGAACAAGCAATTATAATTTTTCACAAAATAAAATTAATAACCCAAAAAATAAAATTTTTCTTAATGTTCATAGAAATGGAGGACACAGTTTAATTCTTGGCTTTAAAGAATTCGATAAAAGCTTAATTGATAATTTAATTTCTGAAAAACAATACAATCAAAATATTAAACATACAAGAGATATTCTTAACGGAAAGTTTAGCGATATAAAATCTATCTTAAAGAAAAAAATGCTAAACTATTCTGATAATTTAGAGTATGAGAATGCTCAAAACATAAAGGAAAAATTAGTTCTCTTGGAAAATTATCAATCTAAATCAACGGTCGTTAGTCAAAGGCTAAGTAATATTGATGTTTTTAGTATCATTTCTGATTTAGATTTTGCTTTTATTAATTACTTACAAATTGTAAATGGAAGAATTATAAGATTTCATAATCAAGAGGTAAGAAAACGGATGAATGAAAGTGATGAAAAAATTTTAAGTCATATAGTTCTTAGTTTAAGGGAAAGATTCAATTCTAAATCAACAATAATTATTTCACCATATGACTTTAAAAAATTAATTGATTTGAGATTTATTGTCCCAAAAACTGGTGACAAAAAGAAACTACTTGACTTATCTCATAAAAATGCTAAAATTTTTCGATTGGAAAGAAATAAACAGATTCAATTAATTGATCCTGAAAAACATATTAATAGAATTATGGAGCAAATGAAAATTGATCTTAAATTAGAATTCGAACCTAGACACATAGAATGTTTTGATATTTCTAATATTCAAGGCTCAAATAATGTAGCTTCATGTGTAGTTTTTAAAAATGGAAAACCTGCAAAAAAACTTTACAGAAAATTTAATATTAAAACGATTGAGGGCCAAAATGATTTTGGATCTATGCAAGAAGTTGTATTTAGAAGGTATAGTAGACTACTAAATGAAGAAAAGGAATTACCAAATTTAATAGTAATTGATGGTGGAAAAGGTCAATTAAGTTCTGCTTTAAATAGCCTTAAAGAACTTAATTTATTAAATAAAATACCCATTCTAGGTATTGCTAAAAGACTAGAAGAGTTATATTTTCCCAATGATCCAATTCCACTTTATCTTAATAAGAAATCTGAAACATTAAAAATAATTCAGCAACTTCGAAATGAAGCTCACAGATTTGGAATTAGCTTTCATAGAGATAAAAGATCAAAATCATCATTTATTTCAGGTTTAGATGGAGTTAAAGGGATTGGAGAAAATACAAAAAATAAAATTTTAAAAAAGTTTAAATCATTGTCAAGATTGAAAAATACCAGTGATAATGAAATTATAAATGAAATAGGAAAATCAAAAGCTCAAAAAATTATAAACTATTTGAAAGATAATAACTAGAATTTTTAATTTTACTAAGTTGAAAAAAGATTTATTTACTTTATCATTTTGCATATTTTTTTACTCAACACTTTCTTACACTCAAAATTTAAACTCAGATTTGATCGATGATAATTTATATGAAAAAACATTCAATGCTTTTAGTTCAGGTGAATTACTTGAGTACAAGCTTTATTATGGTTTTTTAAATGCAAGTTATGCATCACTAGAACTAAGAAAAGAAGAACTTAATAATAACATAGTTTATAGGGCAACAGCAATAGGAAAAACAACAGGTCTTGCAAGATTATTTTTCAAAGTTGATGATCTATATGAAGCTTTCTTTCCATTGGACAAAGTAAAACCCATAAAGTCCATAAGAGATATATATGAGGGGGGATATGTAAGAAAAGCCGAAACATTTTACGATGATAATAACAAAAAAGCAACATTAATAAATAAGATAACTGATGAGAGTAAAATAATTAATC
>CENP01068098.1_pt1 | contig 10021 bp, 11 predicted proteins | sample 361281 | NCBI WGS metagenome assembly CENP01 (sample SAMEA2591122, study PRJEB7988) | marine metagenome | biome: marine biome (ENVO:00000447); feature: deep chlorophyll maximum layer (ENVO:xxxxxxxx); material: saline water (ENVO:00002010), including plankton (ENVO:xxxxxxxx) | depth 70 m
GTTTTAATGAATACAACTATTGATTTTACAATTTGTCTATCCAATCTAATTTTTTCTGCAGCGTTGAGACAATGGGATATTAAAGCCTCTTTTAATGTTTCAAATTCCTTAACTTTTTTTCCGAAAGATCTTGATACGCAGCAATTTTTTCTTTTTCTGTCTTCTTCTAAGTCAAAATCAATACAACTTATTCCTCTTAGCTCCATAACAGTCTTTAAGCCAAATACATTAGTATTTTTTCTAACCCAAGTGTTATCGCAATTCTTTAAATCAAACGCATTCTTAATATTATTCTTTTGATATAATTTGTTTAATTGTCTACCTACACCCCATACGTCACCAACAGGAAATTTTTTTAAAGCACAATCAATATATTTTTCATTTTCTCCAATAAAATGCTGCGTTCCCAATAAATTTTTTTTCGCTACGTGATTTGCAACTTTTGATAACGTTTTAGTTGACGCAACACCGATACTGACAGGAATTCCGGTCCATTTTAAAATTATTTTTCTAAGCTCATGAATGTATTGGTTGATATCCTCTATCGCTAGATCTGTAAGATCTAGAAAAGCCTCGTCGATAGAATAAAATTCTATGTTAGGAGAAAATCTTTTCAATGTTGACATGACCCGTCTTGATATGTCTCCATATAGCGCATAGTTCGATGAAAAAACTTTAACATTATACTTTTTTACTAGTTCCTTAACTTTGAAATAAGGTTCACCCATTCTAATACCTATTTCTTTTGCTTCTTTCGATCTAGAAATTACACATCCGTCATTATTAGATAAAACAACTACAGGAAATCTATTTAATATTGGATTAAATAATCTCTCGCACGAGACATAAAAAGAATTACAGTCTACTAAGGCTATAATTTTTTTTTTTGTATTACGTAGTTTTATGTATGACATAAGTTACTATACCCCAAACTTGTATATCGCTATTTTCATTGATTTCTGTTTCTTTTGCTTGATTACCGTTTTTGGATAAGAGAAAAAAACTATTTCGTCTTTTGATTATTTTTTTTACTACTAACTGTCCTTCAAAATTTAAAACTGCGATTGAATTTTTTTTTAAGTTGAGGCTACGGTCTACAACAAGTATATCTCCTTCAAAAATATTTTCATTTACCATCGAGTTTCCTTGAACTCTTATTAAAAAAGTCGATGCCTTATTAACAATTAATTCTTCATTTAAGTTAATTTCATCTTCTACATAATCAGTCGCTGGAGAAGGAAAGCCAGCGCAAACTTTTTGTAATATTATTGGTATTTTTTCTTTCATAATGTTCTTATTTTGTTCTAATTATTGATAAGTGTCAAGATGCTGAAAATAGCACATATTTCAGGTTGTATTTTGAGTCCAAAATGGAATCTTAAATGAATCAAAAGGAGAACATATAACTTTTAGAAAAAATTTCTGTGGATAACAAAGGTTATTTTTTAGACACTCGTTTAGATTTTCTTTTAAAATAATTTCCAATAATTTTGGCATTAGGTTCAATGCTGATTGAATTGTAAGATATTTTGCCATGAACAACAGCTGATGAACCAATCGCAACACGATTTGCTTCGATATCACCCCTCACTTCACCTAATACAAATACATTATCGGAGTTAATATTTCCCGTTATTAAAGATCTTGAACCTGCTTTTAAATTTTTGCATGTTATATTTCCATTAACAGTTCCATTAAAATATAAAGTCCCATCAAACTCTATATCAGAACTACAATTTAAAACATTAGATCTAGTTGGAAATAGTTCATCAACTTTTTTTGTTTCTTTGGAATAGAATAAAGTCCTAATTTTATTTATTATCATTTTTTACGCCTAATCTTTTCTGTATCTCGCTCGAAGAAGTTGTAAATCTAAATACATATTTTTCGTCTGGTCTTGCCCTGTTAAAGCAACTTTTAGCACATAATGCTGCTTCATGAAAGCCACTAAGAATTAATTTGAGCTTACCCGGATACACACATATATCGCCAATTGCAAAAATACCTTTTTCATTAGTTTCAAAATTTTCTGCATTAACTTTGATATTTTTTTTATCTAAATTAAGCCCCCATTCAGCAATTGGTCCTAGCTCCATTTTTAAACCAAAGAAAGCCAGTACACTATCAACTTTAAGTAACTTTTCTTCATTGGTATTAAAATTTGTAATCCTAACTTTTTCTATAAGTTTTTCGCCAATAAGCTCTTTTGGCTGAAATGAAGTTAAAACTTCGATTTTTCCTGTTTTGCTAATTTCATTCATTTGACATACGGTGTGCTGCGCTGCTCTAAAATCATCTCTTCTATGGACTAAATATATTTTTTTACAAATATTTGATAAGTCAACTGCCCAATCAAGAGCCGAGTCCCCTCCACCAAATATACAAATAGACTGATTTTTAAAAACCTCTTTGTTCCTAACAGCATAAAAAAGGTTAGTATTGTCAAATTTTTCTACACCCTCTAACGGAATTTTTCTTGGTTCAAATGAGCCTACTCCGCCAGCAATAATTATATTTGGAGTTTCGAATTTTTTACCTAAGTTAGTCTCTACCACCCAATTATTATTATTTTTATTTATTGATTGCACTCTTTCGCCTAAATGAAATTCCGTTTTAAATGGTTTAATTTGCTCAAGTAAATTGTTAATTAAACTTTCTCCTGTGCATTTAGGTAAGGCGGGAATATCGTAAATAGGTTTATCAGGATATAATTCAATGCACTGTCCCCCAATTTTATCCAAATTATCAACAACATGGGCGTTTAAACCCATTATTCCTAATTCAAATACTGAAAATAAACCAACTGGGCCTGCTCCTATAACTAATGCATCAGTTTTAATATTCATGCTTACTATCCTTGTTTGCTTGGTAAGTTTACAACAATTCCATTATGAGAATCTTCTAAAATCAATTGACAACTTAATCGGCTATTTTTTTTTGGTTCAAATGCAAAATCTAGCATATCTTTTTCAGCATCTGTAATTTCAGGTACTTTTTCAGTCCATTGTTCGTCAACATAAACATGGCAAGTCGCGCAAGCACAAGATCCCCCGCAGTCAGCATCAATCCCTGGAACGGAATTTTGGACTGCGCCTTCCATGATTGATAAACCTGCATCAACTTGGATTTCATGTTTTTTTCCAGATGCTTCTATATATGTGACTTTGGGCATTTAAAGCTTTATAACCATGAGTATATTAATAACAACAGTGATTTATAAAAATTATATAATTTCATATCAAAGAATAAATCATAAATTACACTCTAAATTCAAAATTTCTAGAGGTACAAAAAGCACAGTCAAAACACTCCTAATATTGGCTAAAAAAAATGATTATACTGGGTGTGGTGAGTGTGTTGAATATAAGAGATACAACGAAAATTTAAAAGATATCTCTTCATACATTAAAAAAAATTTGGTTATAAACGATATATCTAAAATTAAAAGTCTTTCTCTACAAGCGGCGTTACAAAATGCATTACTTGACGTAAAAATTCAGAAAAGTACTAAAAACTATCTAAGTTTTTTTAAATTAAAGAAAAGATATGAAACCTTTATTACTTTGCCAATACAATCAATTGAAAAGATTAAAATTAAGAAAAATATTATTAAAAAGCTGAAACTAATCAAAATTAAATTGAACGAAAAAAACGTTTTAAAAATTCTTAATTTAATAAAATTTTTTAATAGCAAAGCTAAAATTATAATAGACGCAAATGAAGGCTGGTCTTTTCATTTTTTAAAAAAAAATATAAAAAAATTAGAAAACTATAATATTTTATTCATTGAACAACCTTTAAAAGCAGGCGATCAGAAAAAATTAAAAAAAGTTAAAACTAAAATACCATTTTGTGCCGATGAAGACTTTTACCATAATAAAAAATTTGATTATAAAGTTTATAAATGGGTAAATCTTAAAATAGATAAGTTTGGATGTGACCGAAATATATTTTCTGCTATTCGTCTTTGTAAAAAGTATAAATTAAATATTATGCTTGGGTGCATGGTTAGTTCATCCTTATCAATCATACCTATATTAAGATATGCAAGATATAGTAACGTTTTAGATCTTGATGGTGCGAAATTTTTAAAAAAGGATTATGAAAACAAAATTAAATATAAAAAAAATTTTATTCATTTAAATTCGTCTTTTGCATGGGGTAAAAAAAAGGCCCGCCAAAAGACGGGCCTTTAATTTTTAAATTAAGTTTTAATTACCTTTGAGACGCTGGCGTCATTGCTTTAGCAGCAGCGTAAATTACTAAACCAAAACCGATTTTGTTTATGAAGTCAGCTAGGTTATAAACGATGTTTAATGTAACTTCGTCTATATTGCCCATTAAGTAACCGAAAAGGTAACCTAAAGGATAAATTGCCCAGCCGATAGTTACGACCCACTTACAGAAATTAAATGCATCTGCACCTGGACCTCTCATCTTGCTTGCAATTCTACCTGCTTCACCTGCAAAGATTTCATACAGAATGTATATCCATCCAGCTATTCCTACAACGAAACCTGCAGTTGGATTAATCATGCCTGCTTCACCTAAATAACCAGCTGAAAGCATAACTATTGTACCAATTAACAATCTCCAGAAAATTCCAGTTGGAACTTTACGTACAGCTGAAAGAATGAAGTAAAACTCTAACATCTGTAATGGAACAGTTAATAACCAGTCTACATATCTGTAAACCGTTGGAGTTGCGCCTGTAGTTACCCAAACATCTCTCATGTACATGTAATGAACAAATGCGATACCACAAACTAAACCCATAAGAGTAACCGAAGTTCTCCAAGAAGCTTTTACAGAGTTTCTTTCTACAAAGAAAAATACTGTACTAGCTAACATAGCCATTGAAATGACCCAGAAACTAATTCCTGTAAAATCATTTGTAGCTAAAAAGGCTGTTTTCATATTTTTTTCTCCCTTTTTGTTTAAACAAAAAATGCGAAGACAAATTTCTTTGAATTCGCAGTTCTTAACTGCCTTTTTACTAGAGTTTTATGGATTAAGGAACACCTGTCATATATATATAAACTATTGATTTTATTGATTTTTTTTAAAAAATTGCATTTTATCCACTATTTCGGTTAAAATTAATATTAAATTTAGTTATTTTAACTTCAGGGGAGTCATTTGAGTAAATACGAAGAAATTTTTAAAAGTTCATTAAAAGATCCAAGTACATTTTGGGGTAATGCAGCAGAGGATGTGAAATGGATTAAGAAATTCGATAAAGTTGTTCATACTGATGGCCCGCCATTTTATAAATGGTTTAAGGGTGGAAAAATAAATACTTGCTATAATGCGCTAGACAGACATATCGATGAAGGTAATGGCGATAGAACGGCATTGATATACGATAGTGCAATGATCAATGTTAAAAAAAAATTTTCTTATAAAGAACTTAGAGATAAAACTGCGGAATTAGCAGGTGCTTTACAAAGATTTGGAATAAAAAAAGGCGATCGTGTCATTATTTATATGCCAATGATACCAGAAGCAATTATGGCTATGCTAGCATGCGGACGAATTGGTGCGGTTCACTCCGTAGTATTTGGGGGGTTTGCTTCAAACGAACTTGCAAGTCGTATTGACGACTCAAAAGCAAGATTAATTTTATCCGCATCATGTGGATTAGAACCTGGTAGAGTTGTGGAATATAAACCACTTCTCGACGGTGCAAAAAAAATAGCAAAACATAAAATAGAAAAAACTGTGATCTTTCAAAGAGATAAACATAAGGCAAACCTAGATGGTGATGATGTTGACTGGCAAGAATTTATAAGTGGCGCAAATGCAGTGGATTGCGTTGAATGTGATGCAAACGATCCAGCATATATTTTATATACTTCTGGAACAACGGGAGTACCAAAAGGAATTTTAAGAGACGTTGGCGGTCATATAGTAGGCTTAAAGTGGACAATGAAAAATATTTATGACATAAATCCAACAGATATTTGGTGGTCTGCAAGTGATATAGGATGGATTGTCGGACACTCATACATAGTTTACGGACCTTTGTTTCACGGATGTACTACAATCATTTTCGAAGGCAAACCAGTTGGAACTCCAGATGCAGGTGCATTTTGGAGAGTAATATCAGAATACAAAGTAAAAACTTTATTTACTGCGCCAACTGCTTTTAGAGCGATAAAAAAAGAAGATCCAAATGGAGAATTTTTTAAAAAATATGATTTATCAAAATTTGAAGCTCTTTATCTAGCGGGTGAGCGTGCAGATCCAGATACTATTCATTGGGCCGAAGGACTTCTAAAAAAACCTGTAATTGATCACTGGTGGCAAACAGAAACAAGTTGGACTATTGCAGGAAATTACAAAGGTATGGGATTGTTTCCAACTAAATATGGTTCTGCAGGAAAACCTGCTCCAGGTTATGACGTAAAAGTATTAAAACCAGATGGAAGTGAAGCGAAACGTGGCGAGATGGGAGATATTTGCGTCAAGTTACCTTTGCCACCAAGTACATTTCCAACTTTGTGGAATGCAGATAAAAGATACAAAGATAATTATATGAGCAACTATCCAGGTTTTTATCAAACATACGATGCGGGTCATATGGATGAAGATGGTTACGTTTGGATTATGTCACGAACCGATGACATAATTAATACAGCCGGTCACAGGTTATCTACTGGGTCTATGGAGGAAGTTTTGTCAGAACATAAAGATGTTGCTGAGTGTGCGGTAATTGGAATAGCAGATAGTCTTAAGGGACAAATCCCTATTGGGCTAATTGTTTTAAAATCAGGAGTAAATCGTCCACACGATGAAATTAGTTCAGAATGCGTAAAAATGATTAGAGATAAAATTGGTCCTGTCGCTGCTTTTAAAACAGCTATTGTTATTCAGAGATTACCAAAAACTAGATCAGGAAAAGTATTGAGGGGAACTATGAGAAAAATAGCAGATAAAGAAGAATATAAAATGCCAGCAACTATTGACGATCCAGCTATTTTAGACGAAATTAAAGATTCATTAATAAAAAGTGGGGTGCTGTAATGGAGATAATTTTTTTAGAATATTGACAATCACAAGCTGTAAAGAATACAACTTTGAATACACATAATGCTATTCTTAATAATTTTATTTTAAAATCTCCCTATAAGTTATTACTGTTTTGAAAAAAACAAAAAAAAGATGTAACCGTATACAACCAGTAAGTTGCATTTAGTACACATAAAATTTATTAGCGTAGTTCCTGGAATATTTGTAAATTTTATTGCACATTCAGTTAATACAATATTCATTGATTAGAGAGCATAAAAATGTTTAGACTTAACTTATAATAAAAAGGAGATTTAAATGTTAAAAAAAATTGCAAAAAATGGAAAGGTTTTTGGCATATTAGCTATAGTAGTTGCGGGGCTTAGTTTTATAATTCCTGTATTCGGAATTTTCTTAGCTTGTTTTGTTGGAACTCCGTTAGTAGTGTTATCTTTAAAAGATGGATTAATATTAGGATATGTAGGTGGAGGTCTAAATGTAATTAACATTGCCTTTTTATCCCCATCATTAGCAATTGCGAGCGTTGGTGCAGGCACTTCCGGTGTATACTTTTTTTATTTAGCTTGTGTAATTGCAGGACCAGTTGGATTATATTTTTTAAATAAAAAAGTTTAAATTTTTAAATTTAAAAATGGACCTTGGTTTAATAATCAAGGTCTATTTTTTTTAATTATTAATTTATTCCCAAGAATTAAGTGAGAGGTAAAAATATTTCCTATCATAGGTGCAACTAAATTTAAAATAGGAATCGTATAAAGAAAAACTATAAATAATCCTATAATATAAATTTTTCCATCCAGCAGCATAAAATTTCTTTTTAAATCTTCTTTATCAAAGAATTGTATCAAAAAATTTCCACAATATTCTCGGCCTACCAAATAAGCATTTACAAATATAAATATAAAAATATTTGCAATAGGAAGAATTAAATATAGCGGTAAAATTAAAATATTTATAAAAAAACTTCTTATTGCACAAATAATTGCATATTGAACTGATATTAAAAAAGAATTTTTTTTTAATTCATATTTCCACTTGTATTTATTTAAATCTTTTACAGCAAAGAAAATATTTTCTGCAAATAAGCCTGAAATTACAGTGCCCACCGGAATCAATATTAAAGAAACTAATAGCCAAGAAAGAAAAAATTGTAATATACCCAAGATAAAAGTAAAAAATTTTAAACTTAAAATAAAAGCTATAACACTACCTTCTTCAAAATTTTTAGGATTAGACAGTTCAAATAATGAATTAAATAAAAAATAATAAAACAATACGAACACCGTAGCAGCTAAAATAAAAGTTAATAACAATGAAATTATAACAGTTTTTGATACTCTCGGATTTTCAAGATCAACTATTGATTTTGAAAGCAGGTTTTTTATAAATGTAAACAATTTTATAATTTTGCAATGCCTAATTTAGCTTTAACTAAATCTTTATCTGCGCCATTTAGACTCTTAATTTTAAAACCTTCTTTCATTAAATCACTCGCGTAAAGCTTATTATAAAAAAAGGAGGTTACGATGCTTCCGAATCCCCAAGTAACTATACCAACAATTAAAAAAATTATCGCCCACTTCCAGTCTCCTCTAAATAAAGGAACAAAAAAACCAAAAATTAAATTAGTCCATGAAAATCCTACTGGAGCAAGTTTTAACTGATTTGATCTTTTATTTTCAAATGATATAACTGCAAAAGCCATATAAAAATATAGCAAAGTTATGATATCTTTTGCAATAAAAAAGGGATTCCAAAACTATTTTAATTTTTCTGGAAGATCTAGTAGATCAGAATTTTGGTATTTTTACTTATTTATTCTAATTTTAACCTCAATTACCACATTCATTGATACATTTATTTTTGGGTATCATCCTGAGGAATTGGGTACTACTGGTGTAATATTTTTACTCTTAACAATAATACCGCAGCTATCTATTATAGTAAGGAGATTGCATGATGTTGGAAAAAGTGGGTGGTGGTTTTTATTATCATTTACAATTATTGGCTTAATACCACTATTAATATGGTACTGTACAATGAGTGATCCAAAAAAAAATAAATATGGTGCTATCCCAAAGTTGCTTACTGATTTTACAAAATGAGGTTTATTAAATTATTATTAGGAATTTTATCTACTGTAATTTCTGCTGTTGGTTTGATTATATTGGCTATTTCAATAACTATTTTTTTAATTTTCACTAATTTGCAAGATGCCTTTTCAAGTGAAATTGAAGGGAAAATTAACACTATAAATAGAGATTTTAATATTATTTATAATGTTTGGAATCGTGGTGGATTTAATAAATATGAGAGTATTTTTAGAAGAGATAATGAAAATGCTTTTTCAACATGTGTTGCTACAAGGTGTGGGGGAAGTCTGATTGAGCAGTATAATTCTATTGTTTCTGATTTGCAAAAAGCTACTGGGGAAAAACAAGGAATATTTGGAAAGCAATTTTCTTGGGAGCAGTATCAAGACTATAAAAAAATATATTTTGATCAAAAAAAAAGCGCTTCTCAGGCTATTAAAAATACAAATAGATTTTTAAATTCCTTTGAAAAAAATTTTTTAATAATAACTTCTTTATGTAAAGAAATTGATAATGAAAAAATAGGCAATGAAGAAATAGAAAAAAAAATTAATTCAAAATATAGCTTTTGCAGTAAACTATTTGCTGATACTGAAAATAATTTAAATTTAATTCAAAAAGAACTTTCTAATTTTAGACTTTTATTAAATTATTCACTAAATGAAAATCATAATAACAAATTAAAAAAATCATCACAATTATTAATGTCATATAATGATACTGTATTAGATATCTTGGACAAATCTATAAAAAATGTAAATCTCCAGAACAAAAAAATCAATAATTTGATCGCTCAAAAGAAATATAAAGATAAATTAAATAACCAATCTATGATTTTTAACATTAAACTTTTAGATAATATAAATAATTATAAAGATATAATTTTAGATAAAAAC
>CENP01225100.1_pt1 | contig 10021 bp, 9 predicted proteins | sample 361281 | NCBI WGS metagenome assembly CENP01 (sample SAMEA2591122, study PRJEB7988) | marine metagenome | biome: marine biome (ENVO:00000447); feature: deep chlorophyll maximum layer (ENVO:xxxxxxxx); material: saline water (ENVO:00002010), including plankton (ENVO:xxxxxxxx) | depth 70 m
CATTTTGCAGCTAATGCAGATGTTCGTTATGGTTTTTTACATCCAAGCAAAGATCTTGAACAAAATATTATTTGCACACATAACGTGCTTGAAGCTATGAGAAAAAATAATATTAAAAAGATTGTATTTTCATCAACAGGATCTGTTTATGGAGAAGCAAAAAAATTTCCAATAATTGAAAATTCTGAATTTCCAATTCAAACATCTTTCTATGCTAGCAGCAAGCTATCTGCAGAAGCATTTATATCATCATATTGTGAAGGGTATGATTTTCAATCCTGGATATTTAGATTTGTATCGATTTTAGGACCAAAATACTCACATGGTCATGTATTTGATTTTTATAAGAAACTATTAAATGATAAAAATAATTTATACGTATTAGGTAATGGACTTCAAAAAAAGTCTTACCTGCATATAGATGATTGTATTTCAGCTGTGTTAAAATCGATGAAATTTTTTAAAGATAAAATTAATATTATCAATATCGGGCATGATGAATATATTAATGTTAAAAAATCAATTAAAATTATTACCAATCAATTGAATCTTAAACCAAATATAATTTATTCATCAAACGAAAATAGAGGCTGGATAGGCGATAACTCGTTTATCTTTCTTTCAAATAAAAAGTTAAAAAAAACTGGCTGGAAACCTCAATATTCTATTGAGAAATCAATTATAGATACACTTGATTTTCTAAAAAATAATAAATGGATTTTAAAAAGAAAGTAATGAAATTTAACATTGGTATTATTGGATATGGAGCAGTTGGTAAAAAAAGAGCTCAAAATTTAGGTAAAGGAAATTTATTAGCCATATATGACCACAATAAGTCTCAAGTAGAAAAAAAATATTTAAAGTTATACAGATCAGTTGGAGAAATATTTAATGATAAAAGAATTAATTTAGTAATTATAGCAACAACTCATAAGTATTTAGCTGATTTGACTATTAGGGCTATTAAGTCGGGTAAAAATGTTTTGGTTGAAAAACCAGGAGGTATTAACTTTAAGGAATTATTAAAAATTAAGTTTTATTCATTAAAATATAAAAAATTTGTAAAAATTGGTTATAATCATCGTTACCACCCATCAATTAAAAAGGCTGAAAATATTTTAAAAAAAGGAAATATTGGAAAAATTTTATATATAAGAGGAAATTATGGTCATGGTGGAAGATTAGGCTATGAGAAAGAATGGAGATTTAGTAAAAAATTATCTGGTGGAGGAGAACTTATTGATCAAGGTGTTCACTTGATAGATCTTTCTTCTTTATTTATTGGAAAGTTTGATAAAATTCAGCACAATTTAAAAAATTATTTTTGGAAATCAAATGTTGAAGATAACTGTTTTTTAATACTTGAGAATAAAAAAAAACAAGTAGCATTTCTTCAAGCTAGTTGCACAGAGTGGAAAAATAAATTTAATTTTGAAATTTATTGTCAATATGGAAAACTCGAAATTTCAGGTCTAGGAAGAAGTTATGGTATCGAAAAAATTTTATTTTATAAGATGAAAAAGAAAATGGGAATTCCAACTTTGAAAAGTTGGGTTTTTAATGAAAAAAAAGATTTTTCATGGAACAGAGAAATTTCTGATTTTTACAAGATAATTTTAAATAAAAATTTTAACCTTAATCAAAAAAAATTAAGTGAAAATATTGAAAATATGAAGATTTTAAGCAAAATTTATAATAGAACTGGAATATGATTATTGTAAGAAGTCCACTTCGAATTTCATTCGGCGGCGGTGGAACTGATTTAGCCTCATACTATACAAAAAAAAAAGGCTTTGTTGTTAGTGGAGCAATAAATAAATATGTTTATATCACTATCACTAAACCTTTTGAAAAAGGTATTTATTTAAAGTATTCAAAAAGTGAAAAAGTAAAAAATATAAGAGATGTAAATCACAAAATTTTTAGAGAAACAATTAAAAAATTCAGCGATAATTTAAATCAAATTGAAATTACAGCTTTAGCAGACATTCCATCTGGAACTGGACTAGGATCTTCAAGTAGTTTTACCAATGCTCTAATCAAAGCAATTTTTGAAAATAATGGTAAAAGAATTTCAAAAAGGAAATTGGCTGAATTATCTTGTTATATTGAAATAAATAAACTTAATGCACCAATAGGCAAGCAAGATCAATATATTTCATCTTTTGGCGGTTTAAAGAGTATGACATTTAATAAAAATCACGGAGTTTCTATAAAAGATTTAAAAATTTCAAAAAAAAAAGTTAAAGATTTAGAAAAAAAATTGGTTTTATATTTTACAAATTTTAAAAGGGATGCAAATATTATTCTTAAAGATCAAGATGATAAGTCAAAACAAGGAAATAGTTTGATTATCAATAATTTAAATTCAGTTAAATTAATAGGAAAAAAAATTGAAAAAATTTTAGAGAATGGGGAATTAGATAAATTTGGTATAATAATGAATGAGCATTGGGAAATTAAGAAAAAAAGATCAAAGATTATGTCAAATAAATTCATTAATAAAATTTACACTTCAGGTTTAAAAAATGGTGCCTTGGGTGGTAAGTTGGTAGGAGCTGGTGGTGGGGGATTTTTGTTATTTTATACAAAAAATAGAAAAAAATTAAAAAAGTCTATGTTAAAATTTGGTTTGAGAGAAATACCTTTTAAGTTTGATTTTAAGGGAACAGTAGTTTTAAAATAGCATGTCTTCTGCATTAATATTATGTGGAGGGAAGGCAAAAAGACTTAGACCAATTTCATTATATATACCAAAAAGTTTAATCAAAATAAATTATAAACCATTTATTTTTCATCAACTAAAATATCTCGAAAAAAATAAAATTTCAAAGGTTGTGATTTGTCTTGGTTACAAAGGAAAAATGATTGAAGACTATGTTAATAGTCAAAAATTTAAAATGAAAATTATTTTTTCATATGATGGGAAGGTGTTATTAGGTACTGGAGGTGCAGTAAAAAAGGCGCTTAAATTTTTAGATGAAAATTTTTTTATTCTTTACGGAGACTCTTACGTAAGAATAAATTTAAAAATAATTCATAATTATTTTTTAAAATTTAGAAAAAAGGGATTAATGACAATCTATAAGAATAAAAATAAATATGATAAAAGTAATGTTGGAACTAAAAATAATAAATTTTTTTATGATAAGAAAACGAATAATAAAAAACTAAGCTATAATTTCATAGATTATGGTATGAACTTGTTAACAAAAAAAGCATTTCTTTATTTTAAAAATAAAAAAAAATTCGATTTAAGTGAAGTTTTTTTTTTATTGTCAAATAGAGACAGTTTAGTTTATAAGGAAGTTTACAATAGATTTTATGAAGTTGGTTCCTTTAAAGGAATTATTGAATTAAAAAAATTTTTGAAAAAATAAGTTATGAAAAATTTTAGTCAGAATCACTTAGCAGAAGCTAAACTAATCATCGATAAACTGGATATAAACAAAATCGAAAAAATTGTAAATATTATACAAAAAGTAAAAAGAATAAGGGGCAGAATTTTTTTTATTGGTGTAGGTGGGAGTGCGGCAAATGCCTCTCATGCTGTAAATGATTTTAGAAAAATAGCTGGAATTGAATGTTATAGTCCAAGTGATAATGTCTCAGAATTAACCGCTAGGATAAATGACGAGGGGTGGGACAGTGTATATTTAAATTGGCTAAAGACTTCAAATTTAAATAGTAAAGATTTGATTTTTGTTTTTTCAGTGGGTGGTGGAAATTTAAAAAAAAAAGTAAGTGTAAATATTGTTAAAGCATTAATCTACGCAAAAAGTAAAAAATCGAAAATATCTGGAATTGTATCTAGAGATGGAGGATATACTGCAAAAATAGCAGATTGTTGTTTAATAATACCTACGGTAAATAAGAATTCAATCACACCCCATGCAGAGGCTTTTCAAGGTGTTATCTGGCATTTACTAGTTTCACATCCAAAAATTAAAAAGTATAAAACAAAGTGGTAAACTAAATTTACTTTTGAAATCATTATGATTAAGAAGCGAGCGGTTTTTTTAGATCGAGACGGAGTAATCAATGAGTGTATTTTTGATAAAAATATAAATTCAAATTCTCCAAGAAGGCTTGAGGAGTTCAAAATTTTACCAAAAGCTATTGAAGCATTATTTAATCTTAAAGAAATGGAATTTTTATTAATAGTTGTAACTAATCAACCAGATGTTTCTAGAGGCATAACTAATAAAAGTGATGTAGAGAAAATTCATGAATATATAAAAAAAAATCTTCCTATAAATGATATTTATGTGTGTTACGATAGTAATGATGATAATCCTTATAGAAAGCCAAACAATATGATGTTAATTGATGCAGCTAAAAAGTGGAATATTAATCTTGGAAAATCATATTTAATTGGAGATAGAAAAAAAGACATAGATGCAGGTATAAAATCAGGATGCAAAACGTTTTTTATTGATTATAATTATGATGAGGTCAAACCTAAAAACCCAAATTACGTGGTTAAATCTCTTTTTGAAGCAACCGAAGTAATTAGAAAGTTAAAAGATGAAAATAAATAATCTAAAAATCAAAATTTTTTCTGATGGAGCAAATTTTAAAGAAATGATAGACGCTAATAAAAATAAATATATTAAGGGTTTAACTACTAATCCTTCATTAATGCGTAAATCAGGTATTACTGATTACAATAAGTTTGCAAAACTAATTTTAAAATCAATAAAGAAAAAACCAATTTCTTTTGAAGTTTTTTCAGATAATTTTGAAGAAATGGGAAAACAAGCAACAATTATAAATTCATGGGGCTCGAATGTTTATGTTAAAATTCCCATAACAAATTCAAAAGGAAAATATTCATTTAATTTAATAAAAAAATTATCAAATAAGGGTATTAAACTAAATATTACTGCGATAACTACTATTGAACAAATTGTAAAGTTAAAAAAACATTTAAATAAGAAAGTCCCAAGTGTAATTTCTGTTTTTGCAGGAAGAATTGCAGATACGGGCAGAGATCCATTGCCTTACATAAAAAGAGCAATAAATGAATTTAAATCTCACAAAAAAGCAGAAATTCTTTGGGCAAGTACTAGGGAAGTATTAAATATAGTTCAAGCAAACAACTGTGGCTGTCACATAATAACTGTTCCGCCAAGTTTGATAGGTAAAACTAAATTATTTAGTTATAATTTAAAAAAATATTCATTAGATACAGTAAAAAATTTCTATATAGATGCTAAAAAATCTAAATATAAAATTTCATAATTTAGAAAATAAGATTGAAAAATCTATAATAAATAATTCTAGAGAGAATTACTATCAAATTACTTTTCATTTGATTGTAAGTATAATTTTATTTTCTCCATTATTTTTTGGAAAATTCCAAATGGCAGGAACAGATCAATATTTTAATATTTTTCCTAATTTAGTATTTGGTTTAAGAGAATTTAAAGAATTTGGTCAATTTAATTATTGGAATCCATATATTTTTTCTGGATTCGATATGACTGAGAGTATGCACTCACATTTTCTTCACCCAGTATTTTGGCCAATTCTTTTATTTAGTGAAAAATATATTTTTCATATTATTACAATTATATTTTTTTTATTTAATTTTGGAGTAGCTTTTTTTTGGATTAAAATCTCAGATTTTTTTAAATTAGAAAATCTTTCTTCATCAATTGTAGCAATAACAGCACAATCATCTTTTTTTTTTTGGTTTGGAACAATAAATTTTATTGGAGTTCATTTATTTTTTTTTTCAACTTTTATAATTTATTTACTTTGCACATATAAAAATAGAAATAATACAATAAATTTTTCATTGTTATCTATAGGTTTTAGTTGTTTATTTTTAACCGCACATCCAGCTTACGTTTTCGGTTTTACAGTTGTCCCAGTTTTATTTTTTATTTTTTTATTAAATGATAAATTTATAAATCGAAATTTAGTATTTATTTTTTTTGGAGCTATCATCTTTTCATTAATTATAAGTTTATATAGAATTTTTCCAGTTTATCTTATATTAGATGACGGTACTGCTTCAAATCCATTTAGTTGGAGTAGAAACTTTAATTCTGCTCCTTTTTTAATTTTAACTCTTTTTAATCCTTCCATGTTTGGAAATACGCTTGGGGACTCTCTTTATTTTTTTGAAACTATGAATTATCCCAGAGGTATACATAATGCGTTCCATACAAGTTTATATTTTGGAATAGGACCTTTAATAATTATTTCGATTTCAGTAATAAATAAATTTTCCAGGGTAAAAACGATCCTTTTAACATCATTTATTTTAACTTTGTTCCACTCCACATATTTTTTAGAACCAGTACAGGATTTAGTAGATATTTTATTTAAACCTTTCAATCATTCCTCAATATTTAAAATTTTAAGTTTTTACTCTTTTATGTTTTTATTTATCTTTTGTTTAAAAGATTTTTCTAAAGAAAGATTGTTTAAAAAAAAAATAAATCCAAAAATTATAATTATATCCTTTATAGTAATTTTTATCTTTTCTTTAGGTGTTTATTTGGATGTAATTAATTATCTTTACCAAAAAGAATTTCAAAAATTTGCAAGACTTAGTGAAATAGTTACTAAAGTTGATGTAATTTTATATCTAATTCTATGTAAATTATTAATAATTTCAGGAGTAATTTATTTATTATTCAGTAAAAAAAATTGGAATTTAAAAATATTACAAATTTTTTTTAAAAAATTAATCTTATTAACTTTAATAATTTTTATATTATCTAATTTAGTTGGGTTAATTGCTCAAAAATTAGGTTTCATATTTATTGAAGCAGAAAGCTACCTCACATTTATGAAAAATTTTTTATTATTATTAATAAGTTTAAGTGTCATTTATTTACACTCTTATAAAATAATTAAAAAAAACAAATTAATTTTTTTTTCTATATATGTTTTTATTGTAGCAATTTATATAGGTGAAAAATTTACATCTAGTAATATTATTTTAAGTGTTCACATGTCAATCTTAGGATGGCTTGGTAGCTTATGTATAGTAGCATTTTATGGGCTTAATATAAAAAGATTAAAAGAAAAAAATATTTCAATACAAAATTTTTTGTTCATTTTTTTAATTATACATTTTGTGGATCTATCAATATCGTTTAAAAATAATTCTTTTGTTAATATTTGGAGAACGCCTTTTGAAAAAAATATTACTGATATTTACCCAACTAACTCTGGTAAAAATAATTTAAATCTAGAAAAAAATGAATTTGAAAATATTCTTAAAAATTATAGGGTTAATCAAATATCAATCCTTGATGGTTATACTGATAATGTAGAGTTACAATCTAGCTTTGGTATTTTATCAAAAAAAATGACCTATTCAGGTGTAGATTCTATTTTTCCAAAAGATTATTATGATTTTTTAAATAATTTTCTTAATGATAGTGAAAGTCAGAAACTATCTAGAGCTGGTATAGTTGGAAATATTAAAAATGAAAGACTTTTAGATTTATTAGGAGTTAAAATAGATCTTGATGAAAATCAAAAAATTAAAATAAGACCAAATGCTTTGCCAAGATTTTCATCTTTTGAGTCTGCAATGTTTATGGATAACAATGATTCACTTAAGTTATTAAAAAACTATAACTATGACTTTACTAAAAATCTTATTATAAATGCTAACGGAAGTGATAAAATTAAAGAAATTAGCACTATGCAAAAAAAATATAAAAAATTGGAATATAAATTGGAAAATAACGATCATATTAAAATTAATATCGACAAAAATTATGGTAGAGCAATATTATTTAATGACAGATTTTCTAATAATTGGAATGCTTATTGGAATAAGAATAAAATAAATATCAATAAAGCTAATAATATTTTCATGGGAGTTTTGTTGCCAAAAGGAGAGGGGCTACTGGAATTTAAATTTGAGTCAAAGCTTTTTTATAATTTAAAAAAAATGTCACAATTCTTATTATATTCAACATTAATATTTTTATTTATTATTTTTGCATATAAAAAGTTAAAATGGAAAAAAAAATAGCTTTATAAGAGCGGGAAATGTTAATAAAAATATAAATATTTTTTTGAGTTTGTAAAAGATGGAATTGATTTATTATACTTAAATAGATTTTAATATATAATTATGTATAAACAATTCCAAAACTTAATATATCTTGTGATTATTTTTAAATATGAAAAGTGATAATTTTCTAAATTTTTTTTTACAAAGCATAAAAGAAATAAAGCCTATTCTTCAAATTTCAATGCTAGATATAAATTTAAAATATAGAAGAACAATACTTGGAAATATTTGGACTATTCTTACTTATTTTATTACTATTTCGATAATTTCAATAGTATGGTCAGTTGTATTTAAGACAAGCATAGCTGAATATTTTCCAAGAATTTTTATAGGTTTTACAACATTTTATTTAATATTATCGCTTACAGCTCAATCATCTGAAATTTTATATCGTAACTATTCAGGCATTATTTTGAGTTTGGGAGTAGGTCTACATAATATTATTCTAAGACATCTAATTTTTATTATTCTTGAATATATTCAATTAATTCCGTTTTATTTAATAATTATTTTAATTGCAGGAATAAAATTTTCATTAAGCACTTTATTATTTATTCCGGGATTATTATTGGTGATTGCAAATGGATACTGGATGATTTTTATATTTTCCTTGATGTGTGCAAGATTTAGAGATCTTGGTTTATTTGTTTCTGCTGTCTTGTCAGCATTTATTTTATTGACACCAATTCTTTGGAAAAAAGAAATGCTTGGTAAATATGAAATGTTAGTTTATTTAAACCCGATTACGAGTATGATTGAAGCCATAAGAGATCCGTTACTTGGGTATTCTATAAATCCAATCATTTACGTTTTGTTATTATTCTATTTATTTTTAGGTTTTTTAGTTTCAAGCATTTTATATAAATACAAAAAAAAATTGTTTAATTTTTGGATATAATTTTATGGATGAATTAATAAAACTGATGAATGTAAATCTAAATTACCCAATTTATAGTATGAATAGAAGTTTAAGATCAATAATGTTAAATAAGAAAAAAAATCAAATTAATTTCATTCATGCTTTAAAAGATATCAATTTAAATATTAAAAAGGGAGATAGAATTGGATTATTGGGAAAAAATGGCAGTGGAAAAACAACACTTCTAAAAACTATTAGTGGAATATTTAGCCCGACAACAGGAAGTGTTAATGTAAAATATGAAACTTTTTCTTTATTTGATATTAATATGGGATTAAATCTTGATGCTACAGGAATAGAAAATATTTATATTCTTGGTTACTTAAGAGGTTTTAATAAAAATCAAATTACAAAAAGATTAAATGCTATAATTGAATTTTCAGAACTAAATAAATTTATTAATTTACCTATAAACACATATTCATCAGGAATGAGAATAAGACTGGCAAGTGCAATTGCATTAGAAATAGATCCAAAAATTCTTTTAATTGACGAATTTTTTGGTGCAGGAGACAGTGATTTTAAAGAAAAATCAAGAATAGCTTTAAAAGAAAAGATTAATGAAATAGAAGTACTAATTTTTGCAAGTCATGACAATGAGCTTATCAAATCCACATGTAATAGGATCATAACATTAGAAAACGGATCAATAATAAAAGATGAAATAAACCCTATATATCAAGAATAAATATTTCTTTTGAAATATTAAAAATAATATGATCAAAAAAATTTATATTTATACTAATAATCATAAATCTAAACTAGGTATAAAAATACATATAACATTTCTTAAAAAAATATTTAAAAATTATAAAATAATTTTAACAAATAAAATTCATAATAACTCTACAAATATTTTAATTGAAAATTTTTCAAATAATGACGTTAAATATATTTTAAAAAAAAGAAAAAATGCAAAATTAATATTTCTTTTAACTGAATTTTTTAATTCTAAAGCAAAAATTTTCAATTGTTTCGAATTAAATAAACCTTATTTTAGATACGTTCCGTTTCAATATCTATATCCGATTACTTTATTATTAATTTTAAAT
>CENP01039343.1_pt1 | contig 10016 bp, 8 predicted proteins | sample 361281 | NCBI WGS metagenome assembly CENP01 (sample SAMEA2591122, study PRJEB7988) | marine metagenome | biome: marine biome (ENVO:00000447); feature: deep chlorophyll maximum layer (ENVO:xxxxxxxx); material: saline water (ENVO:00002010), including plankton (ENVO:xxxxxxxx) | depth 70 m
CCCTTAACCTCTTGTATAATATTACAATTAAGAAATATCAGTCTTAGTTTTAATAAGTCATCGGAGGGTGATATCGATTTCAGCTACCTTACTTATTAATAGTCTTTTGGACAATGTACAAGAAGTGTATCTTTGAAAATGCGTTTATGTTATTTATTTTTTTTCATCGCGTTAGTTGGTTGTACGCAAAAACAGCCCCCCCTCTTTTCAAACAACTCTGTTACAGTGGATACCCTTATTCAAAAAACACCACTTAAAATCCCTGTTTCAAGTCAGGAATTAAATTGGTCAAACGTATTGGCGTTGATGGAGTCTTTGCACGAAATTCCTTATGACCAACGATCTATTACGCTTAAAAACATCAAAGAGGAAGCTATTAAATTAAATACCCAAGCCTGGCCAAAAGACTGGGATACCAAACCTATTCGTGCACGTTTTAATGTGTTTGTAACCCATGTAAGCATAGCAGCGGACCAGCGTTTAGGGGATGATACTATTGAAGAACAAAGCTTAGTTATTAATAAAATGAAAATAAGTTGGGACATATTTGCCAACCAAATTAGAGGGGATAATGTGCTAACTGACTTCAACTCCACAATCGGGCAACCGATACAAAAAACCAAATAGCGCAGCGCTACTGTTATCCATTACCAGTTTGTTTCGTTTACTTCTCGTTGTTTCGAACAAAGGAGGTGTTAGGTTTAGACGTTTTGCGGCTAGGGTATAAAAATCATCTCTTTTATGATGAATTGGACTAACACAATGAAGTATTTTTCCCCAATGTCCTTCCTTAATTATCGCCACTAAAAAACTTATAGCGTCCTCTCGATGAACTAGATTTGTTGGTGCTTGAGGTGCTGGTATATTGGTTTTCCCAGCAAGCTGTTTAACTGGATGCCTATCGTTTCCAACGAGTCCACCTAGCCTTACAATTGTTGCATGATTTGCGGCATTTTGAATGGATTTTTCCGCTTCCAAGAGTTGTTGTCCGGATAAACTATCAGGTACAGGAGTGCTTTTTTCATTAACTACACCTTGAGAAGCACCAAACACCCCGATACTACTGAGCAGTACTAGCTTACAACTGGTATGTCGAGTAAGTGCAGTTATAAGAATTTTTATTTGATTTGTATAGTTGGAATCGAGATTTCTTCTCAGTCCTGGAGGGAATGCAATAAGGAGAATGTCAACTTCTTCTAGAAACGAATTTAAGTTTCCAACAATAGCTTCTTTATTGACCTTAATTAAGAACGGCTCGATATTCAGATTGCCTAAGTCTTCTAGTCCGTTTTTGTTTGTGACACTTCCACGGACATGATAACCTTGGGTAATAAGCGACTGGGCAAGTGCTTTACCAAACCAACCGCATCCCATTATAGCTATCTTTTTCATTTTTATAAATGTATCTTTTTTGTCAACAATTCAAAGATTAAAAAAATTTTCATTATATTTTGTTCAATAAAACTTAAACATGCCTATTAAAAGTTTTCAAGCAGCACGTCAAAAGCTCGTCCCTAAGCGAAGCAAATCCCTTTTGGTACGTGACTATATGACACGCAACTTGATTACATTTACCCCACAGCAATCTATCCTAGAGGTTATGCGTATTCTTATTCGCAATAAAATTTCTGGTGGACCTGTTTTGGACGACATGTCTAATTTGATTGGAATTATTTCTGAAGCAGACTGCATTAAGCACCTATCCGAAAGCAAGTATTTTAATCAGCCTTTTTTTGACCGAAAGGTAGCTCAGAGTATGTCAGAAAATCCAAACACTATAGAAGCAGACAAGACTATTTTTGATGTTGCTACATTATTTCATAAGACCAACCGCCGCAGGCTTCCAGTACTAGAGCAGGGTAGGCTCATAGGGCAAATAAGTAGGCAAGATGTTGTTAAGGCAGCATTATTGTTGCGCAGTCAGCGTTGGGGGAATAAATAAAATATAAAAATAACTTTCACGAGTTACATTCGGAATAGTGTTATATTGATTGGATACTTGGCGATAAGACAACACAGAAGAACTAAAATTAGATTCCAAAAAAAGCTAGCGGCCTTTTATCTAACTTACTTACGCTTTAAAAACAAAAAAGATAAAGCTATTGAAAAATCTCAATGACATTCTATTGTAGCTTAGATTATGCCAGCTAAAATACACCTCAGAAAGTTCAAAAAGGAGTCATTTAGCATTTCGCTGTAATTTGGAATATATCGAATATGAAAATTAGTTTGCTGAAAAAAGTGTTGTTAAAATTCATTTTGATGAAATGCAGCGGCTTTAATCAGTCGTGAATATCTTCTGCAACTCGATAGGTATTGGCATGAGCTTCAACGATTACATTTACGTCTGGCGCATAGCCTCCACCCATACTACATTGCACAGGAATGTTGCGTTCATAACATGCGGATATTACTATTTCATCCCTTTTCTTAGCCCCCTCAAGTGTAAGAGATAAGCGTCCGAGTTTATCCTCATTTAGCACATCTACACCCGATAGGTAAAACACAAAGTCAGGTTGTAAGTTTTTTAATAAATTAAGTAGTGCTTCTTCTAATATGCTCAAGTATGCGATATCTTTTGTGTTATCTTCTAATGGGATATCTAAATCACTGAGTTCTTTTTGAAAAGGGTAGTTCGCTTTGCAGTGAACTGAAAATGTAAATACTGATGAATTATTTTGAAATAGTGCTGCGGTGCCATTTCCTTGGTGAACATCCAAATCAACAATTAAGATTCTTTGAGCTAAATTATTATCTAGAAGGTAATTCGCTGCAATGGCTTGGTCGTTAAGCAAACAGAATGCCTCTCCACGATCATAAAACGCGTGGTGTGTTCCTCCTGCAATATTAAAGGCAATGCCATTTTCAATCGCAAAAGTACAGCCTTCTAATGTGCCTTGTGCTATAACACATTCTCGCTCAATTAGCTTAGCAGACAAGGGAAATCCAATGCGGCGTGCCTCTTTTTTTGAAAGTGACAAGGAGTTTAGATGCTCGTAATAGTTTTGGCAATGTGTTCGTATAACGTGTGAATCTGCAATTCTTTTAGGTGCAAAAAACTGTTCTTTATGGCAAGTCCCTTCCAAGAGCAGTTGCTGTGGTAATAATTCATACTTGGCCATAGGAAAACGATGCCCTTTTGGCAAGGGGTGTACATAAATTGGGTGATGGGCAATGCGAATCATTGTCGCAAATATAGGCCTTACCCTTTCTTAAAATACATGTTAAGGGATTGGCGCAACACTAATTGCAAAATCAAACTGACAATTCCGACATTAGAATTTCGTATTAAAGGCCTTTTCAAAAATAAATACGAGTCTACTTTCAACAGTTTACGTGACAGAAAAGAATAACACTAAGGGGTAAGCTTTTTTAGCTGAGCTGCAATGGTATAATCTTCTATTTTTTCAAAAAGTAGAGAAGTTTCACCAAGCGTATGGTTGCTTTTAACTGGAATTTCATCTTTTAAACTATCCCAACAAATACCCTTATCCAAATTTAGCATTTTTCGAAGTTTTTGGGCAGTATGCGGCAAAAAGGGTTCGGAAAGTACAGCTAATCCAGCCGCCACTTGTAAGGCGGTGTGCATTATTGTAGCCACACGTTCAGGTTTTGTTTTGATAAGCTTCCAAGGCTCTTCGTCAGCCAAATACTTGTTGCCCAAGCGTGCTAATTGCATCATTTCTTGACAGGCAGCACGAAACTTATATTGATCAATTAATTTACCAATTTTCAAAGGGGTAGCCGCAAGTGTTTCGATGGTTTCTATATCAACGGTGTTGTATTCATTGGGTTCAGGAACAACACTTTCATAATATTTCTTCATCAAGACCATTACTCTATTGATAAAGTTACCAAAGATGGCTACTAATTCGCTGTTGTTTCGCGACTGAAAATCATACCAGGTGAAGTCGTTGTCTTTGGTTTCTGGTGCGTTTGCGGTAAGGACATAGCGCATTACATCTTGCTTGTTTGGAAAATCTTCAAGGTATTCATGCAGCCACACTGCCCAATTTTTTGAGGTTGAAAGCTTATGACCTTCTAGGTTTAGAAATTCATTTGCCGGCACATTTTTTGGAAGTATATAGCTGCCCATTGCTTTTAGTACGGCTGGAAAAATGATGCAGTGGAATACAATATTGTCTTTTCCAATAAAATGAACCAGTTCGGTATTTTCATCTTTCCAATACTTCGCCCAGTCTTTCCCTTCTTTTGCTGCCCATTCTTTTGTGGCAGAGATATATCCGATAGGTGCGTCAAACCAGACGTAGAGTACTTTGTTTTCACCCCCATCAACGGGCACTGGAATCCCCCATGATAAGTCACGGGTTACGGCTCTCGGTTTAAGTCCGTCGTCAAGCCATGATTTAACTTGTCCCAACACATTTGGTTTCCAATCTTTTTGATGCCCCTCCAATATCCATGAATGTAAAAACGTCTCATATCGATCTAGGGGTAAATACCAATGTGTGGTTGTTTTTAGGCTAGGGGTTTCACCCGAAATCGCTGACTTTGGGTCGATCAAATCGGAGGCGTTAAGCGAACTTCCACAAGATTCGCATTGATCGCCATAAGCTTCTGGGTTATGACATTTTGGGCAGGTGCCTACTACATATCTATCTGCCAAAAACTGGTCTTCTTTAGCATCATACAATTGATCGGTAGTTTGGGTTTCAAACCCATCCTTTTCATGAATTGCTTTGAAAAATTCTTGTGCTGTTTCGTGGTGCACTTTGCTGGAGGTCCTGCCGTAGTAATCAAAAGAAATACCAAAATCATTAAAGGCTTTGTCGATAATATTGTGGTACTTATCTATAACTTCCTTGGGTGTTATGCCGTCCTTTTTGGCTTTCATCGAAATAGCTACACCATGTTCATCACTACCACAAATAAACAAAACCTCTTCTCCTTTTAGGCGCAGGTAGCGTGCATAGATATCTGCAGGAACATATACCCCGGCCATATGGCCAATATGGATAGGACCATTGGTGTATGGAAGTGCAGCGGTTATGGTGTGGCGTTTGCTCATAATGAATTTATGCGCACAAAAATAGGGATTTTATACCCTAATTTACCCAAGGCTTTTTATCTTTAATTATCTCAAAACTTAAAATTATGAATACCCTTGATAAAGGAAAGGATGGTGAAGATATGGCTTGTGCCTATTTAAAAACACATGGGTACTACATTAAGAGCCGTAATTTCTACTATCAAAAAGCCGAACTTGACATTGTTGCATCCAAAGATGACACACTTACCATTGTAGAAGTTAAGTGGGGTCTCTCAGATTTTTATGGTTCTTCCGAAAATTTGAAACTCCTAAAAAACGCAACAACCTTTTGGTTCGTGCCGCTGATTTTTATATGCAGAAGTTTAATTGCAAGTGTAAACGCGTTTTGATATCATCAGTATTGTAGTCCAATTACCAAATCACAGCCTTACGCATATTAAACAGTAGTTTTATTTTGTTTAGAATGTTATAATTATAACAGTTTGTTGAATTATTAATATCTTTGTGAAATAAATACAGCTCATGAAAACCATTGCCGCCGCTGTGGAGGCCCATATTAAGTCAAAGCCTTTTTTGATTAGCGCACTTACCCAAGGGATTATTAATCTCACATCTCTCTCTCGAATCATCCAAGAAGAGATACAGGCACAAACCCAAAAGCCCGTACATACAGGTGCCATTGTCATGGCCCTTAAACGCCTGTCTACAGATTTAGAGTTTCGTCACTCACATAAAATTATCAAGACCTTAAAAAATATTGGAGACATTACCGTTCGTTCTGCACTTATTGACTATAACTTTAAAGTATCAGACACCTTGCTTGCAGCCCAAGCCAAACTGCTTTCCCATTTGCAATTATCAATTGAAAACTTTTATACCTCTTCAAGGGGTGTACATGAGTGTAATATAGTTGTTAGCCAACATTTGGCGCCCATGATTGACAAGCATCTTGCTCAAGAACTTTGCTTGCACAAAGAAGAAAATTTATCTTCAATCACCCTAAAGCTACCGACTGAAAACGTAGCCATTCCAGGGATTTATTACTTTGTTTTTCAGCGGTTATCTTGGGAGGGAATAAACATTTATGAGGTAATATCTACGTCAAATGAATTTACCATTCTCGTTAACGATGCCCAAGTTGACAAGGCTTTCAGAGTCGTGAAAGACCTCAAGCAACTGTAGGCATTTGTAGTTTTTGCAATAAGGCTATGGCATTTTCTATTGCGTCTACATCGTTGATTACCAATACCAATTTATGTTTTTCTTTAGTTGTTTTTTCTTTTAGCTGTGCTTTACCTAGGCTTCCTAATTTGCCAAGCATATATTGAAAGGCAGGCGTCTGGTAAAAGTCACTTTCTGGGCTGGCTTCAAACGTACAAATGCATCTTTGCTTTTTAAATACAATTTTTTCAAATCCTAAAGCTGCACCAAGCCATTTGAAACGCACACTTTCAAAAAGGGCTAATGTTGGCTCAGGCAAGCTGCCAAATCTATCTTTTAGCGCATCTGAAAAAGCAGCGAGTTCGTCTTCTGTCTTTAGCGTCGAAAGCGCTTGGTATTGTGCCATCCTTTCTTTTACATTATTGATATACTCTGATGGGAAAAAGACCTCAATATCTGTATCTAAAACGAGTTCTTTTGGTTTGGGTTTTTGATTGGGATATAAAGCCTTAAATTCATTTTGTTGTAATTCCTCAATGGCATCTTTTAGTATTTTTTGGTAGGTTTCAAATCCAATGTCATTGATAAAGCCGCTTTGTTCGCCACCCAACAAATCACCAGCACCTCTTATTTCTAAGTCTTTCATGGCAATTTGAAAACCAGCACCTAGGGCGGTGTATTGACTTATGGCTTCCATTCGTTTTCGGGCATCTGGTGTGAGTACTGAAAATGGAGGTGTGATAAAATAGCAAAACGCCTTTTTGTTGCTTCTTCCAACACGACCTCGCATCTGATGCAAATCGCTAAGACCAAAATTGTTAGCATTATTGATGAAAATGGTATTGGCATTGGGAACGTCCAAACCGCTCTCAATAATAGTTGTGGCTACCAACACATCAAATTTTCCTGCAATGAAACCAAGCATTAACTTTTCTAAAGTATTTCCTGGAAGTTGGCCGTGTGCAGTTGCAATACATGCATCAGGCACGAGGCGCTGAATTGCCCCTGAAACTTCTTTAATATTATCAATCCGGTTGTGCACAAAAAACACTTGGCCTCCACGTTGCAATTCGTAAATAACGGCATTGCGAATTTGTACTTCGTTCCAAGTCAGCACCTGACTTTCAATGGGGTGGCGGTTGGGTGGTGGGGTATTGATAATCGATAAGTCTCTGGCTGCCATAAGACTAAACTGAAGAGTCCTTGGAATGGGTGTGGCGGTTAGCGTGAGTACATCTACATGTTCTTTAAGTGCACGCAACTTTTCCTTAACGCCAACCCCAAACTTTTGTTCTTCATCAACTATTAGGAGCCCCAGATCTTTAAAAGAAACCGATTTTCCAACCAGTTGATGCGTGCCTATGACAATATCAATGGTGCCTCTGTCAATGCCTGCTAATACTTCCTTTTTCTGTTTTGAACTTCTAAAACGGTTGAGGTAATCCACAGTCACTGGAAAATCTTTAAGCCGATTAGTAAACGTGTTGTAGTGTTGAAAAGCCAGGATAGTTGTAGGCACCAACACAGCTACTTGTTTGCCATTGTCAACAGTCTTGAACGCAGCTCTAATAGCTACTTCTGTTTTACCAAATCCAACATCACCACAAACCAATCGATCCATGGGTTTTTGGTCTTCCATATCTTGTTTAACGGCTTCGGTGGCGGTCCGCTGATCTGGGGTGTCTTCAAAAACAAAAGAAGCTTCTAGCTCGTGTTGCAAATAGGTGTCAGGTTTGGAGGCGAACCCTTTGTTCATGCGTCTTTTGGCGTAGACGTTAATAAGGTTAAAGGCAATTTCTTTAACTCGTTTTTTGGTTTTTTGCTTGATTTTCTTCCATGCAACAGAACCTAATTTATATATTTTGGGTGCTGCACCGTCCTTTCCATTGTACTTCGAAATTTTATGGAGTGAGTGAATACTCACATATAGAATATCTCTATCTCCATAAAAAAGTTTGATTGCGTCTTGTGTTTTTCCCTCAACATCTATGCGCTGTAGACCTCCAAAAGTTCCTATACCATGATCGATATGCGTCACGTAATCGCCGACCTCTAACTCTGTCAGCGCCTTTAGAGACAATGCTTGTTTTTTGGCGTAGCCATTTTTTAACCTGAACCTGTGATAGCGTTCAAAAAGCTGGTGGTCAGTATAACAGACAATATGCTCATCATCATCTACAAAACCTTGAAATAGGGGTGCCACCCAGCAATGAAAAGATGTTTCAGGCGCAAGTTCCTCTACAATTTGAACGAGTCGTTTTTTTTGTGCCTCAGAAGCACAAAATACGTGATTGACCACCCGTTTTTCTGTATTTTCGTTTAAGTGAGTTACAAACCAATCGAATTTACGCTGAAAATGCGGCTGGGGTTGGCATTCAAAAACCACAGTATTGTCTTTACTTGTTGAAGTAAAATGCACTTGTTTATGTACAGTTAAATTTTGCTCAAATGCTTTTCCGTCCACAAAAAGGGCAATGGGCTTTAACCGCTTAATTTCACCAGAAAGCGCCGCATATGATTTTTCTGCGTGTGCGTATAAATGGTCTAATGAAGTTTGAATGGCACTCGTATTTTGTACACAAATCAAACTTTCTCTAGGAATGAATGACAACAGGGATTGTCGCTTTTCGTCTAGTTCTTTTTGTTCAATATTGGCCAAGACGTCTATGGCGCTCAAGGATTGAGTTGAACGCTGACTGGTTATGTCAAAACTGCGAATGGTGTCAATTTCATTGCCAAAAAATTCAATGCGGAATGGCTCTTCATGGCTGTAAGAGTGCACATCCAAAATGCCCCCACGAACGGCAAATTCACCAGGTTCTGAAACAAAGTCTACCCGCCTAAAACCAAAGTCAAACAGCGTCTCGTTGACAAAATCAATACTCAACTCATCTCCCTTTTTTATGGATAAGGTTTTGCGCTGTAATTCTTTTGGGGTTAACACTTGTTCTGAAAGCGCTTCTGGATATGTAATAACGAGCTGCCTTGGGTTATTTTTGATTTTTTGAAGCACTTCTGATCTCATTGATACATTGGCATTTTCCGTTTCTTCAGAAGAATAGGGACGCCGGTAACTCGATGGAAAAAAAATGGGTACATGAGCAAGTAATATCTCCAAATCATTTAGGTAATAGGCCGCTTCTTCTTTGTCGTTGAGTACCCAAATTAAGGTGGCGCTGTGTTGTTCGAACAACGATTTGACTAAAAAGCTGTGTTTTGACCCAACAAGACCAGCAGCAAATACGCTACCATGATTTGAAGCGCATTGGTAAACGGCTTTAAATTGAGAATTATTTTGATACAGAACGGGAGGTTCGTTCACGTGTATTTTTTTTACAAAAATACAAAGTAGTTGGCGTGTCAGCCTCAAGAACGTTATTTTTTAAACAAATTAGTACTTTCCTGTGAGGGAATTACACCTCAATATTCGTTAGAGTTATTACATTTGCCAACCGATGGATAATCTAATCATTCGTAATGCCACCAAGAGCGACGTGCCAGCCATACTCTGTCTGATTAAAGAGTTGGCAATATTTGAGTGTGAACCGGATGCTGTTGCAGTTAAAGAAGCAGAACTTCTACAGGATGGTTTTGGTGAAAGCCCAGCGTTTGGCTGCTTTGTAGCTGCCATTAAAAATAAGGTAGTTGGTATTGCCTTGTATTATCCTTGCTATTCTACCTGGAAAGGTAAGTCTTGGCATTTGGAAGATTTGATAGTAACGGAACCTTACAGAGGAAAAGGAATCGGATTTGCGTTGTTTAAGAAATTTATCTTTTTTGCCCATAACACGGGAGTTCGTCGAATCCAATGGGTGGTATTGGATTGGAATACGCCCGCCATTAA
>CENP01073603.1_pt1 | contig 10013 bp, 5 predicted proteins | sample 361281 | NCBI WGS metagenome assembly CENP01 (sample SAMEA2591122, study PRJEB7988) | marine metagenome | biome: marine biome (ENVO:00000447); feature: deep chlorophyll maximum layer (ENVO:xxxxxxxx); material: saline water (ENVO:00002010), including plankton (ENVO:xxxxxxxx) | depth 70 m
ACAGAAGAAGCCGTATTAGGCGAGTTGGCATCATACTACGCAATGATATCTGAAGTTGATGATAATATTGGTAAAATATTAGATGCTTTAGAAAAAAGCGGAAAATACGATAACACTATTATCATATTTGCCAGCGATAACGGACTAGCAGTTGGACAGCATGGTCTTATCGGAAAGCAAAATTTGTATGACCATAGCATAAGAGTGCCCTTAATATTTTCAGGACCTGGAATAAAAAAAGGAGTATTAACAGAAAGTTTAGTTTATCTACATGATTTGTTTCCAACTATTGCTGATTTAGTAGGGATTGAAACACCAAAGATTATTCATGCTAAAAGTTTAAAACCTATTCTTGATAATCCAAACGAAACGGTTAGAGAAAACGTTTTCTATTTATACAAGAACTTCCAAAGGGGTGTTCGCACTAAAGATTGGAAACTCATTAAATATCTAGTTGATGGATGGCAAACAACACAATTATTTGACATCAAAAATGATCCACTAGAAATGAACAATTTGGTATATGATCCCAAGTACGCAGATGAACTTGAAAAAATGACAGCTTTGTTGCAAGAATGTATTAATGAAAATGGAGATAAAGTAAAATTAGACCAGTCAGATTGGGGAGTAAACGTAATTAAATCTTGGGTAACAAAAAGAAAAGAAAAAGGACTGTCATTAGATTACACTGGCAAAGACCTTTAATTATATATTTCGTTAATTGGTGGCTTTAAAGTCGTCTTTTACTTTCTTAGTATTAAACTTTACAACGAATGCATTTTTTGAAGCACCTTGCTTTTGTATTATTTCCGCTTTTTACTTTAATAGTATTTTCTCAAGATCAGCCAAATATTATTCTCATCATGGCTGATGACCTTGGTTACGGAGATGTGGGGTTTAATGGGAACACCATCATTAAAACACCACATATGGATGCTTTGGCTCGTGATGGTTTGATATTTACCAATTTTTATGCTGGGGGACCTGTTTGTTCACCAACTAGGGGAACGGTATTAACCGGGAGACATTACAGCAGATATGGAATTTTTTCAGCTAACGTTGGTCATTTGCCCAAAGAGGAAATCACATTACAGCAGCTATTAAAAGAGCAGGGTTATACCACAGGGCACTTTGGCAAGTGGCATTTAGGGACCTTAAACAAAGAAATATCAGCCAAAGGGGAAAAACGAAAACCCGCTGAAAATTATGCCCCACCATGGGAACATAATTACGACGAAACTTTTGTTACTGAATCTGCTGTATCAACATACAACCCTTCAATCGGAAAACGCTATTTTAATAATCCTTACTATCACAATCAGGACATCGCCACTGAAAATCTTGATGGTGATGATTCTAAAGTCATTATGGATCGTGTTGTTCCCTTTATAGCAAAAGCGGTAGAGAATAAGCAACCTTTTCTTTCTGTCATATGGTTTCATACACCCCACGAACCTGTGAAAGCAGGATTGGAATATAAAAGAATGTATACCGAATATTCTGAACGAAAACAAAATTATTATGGAGCTATCACAGCAATGGATGACCAGATAGGAAGATTACAATCTCTATTAGAAAACTTACAAGTTGATGAAAAAACTATAATCTGGTTTTGTAGTGATAATGGTCCTGAAGGAAAAGAAATGTCGGATAATCTATTAGGTTCTACAGGAGGTTTAAAGGGAAGAAAACGCAGTTTGTATTCAGGAGGTATCGGAGTGCCAGCATTTGTAAAATGGCCAAAGAAAATTACTCCAAAATCAACAACCAATTTTATAAGTAGTACTTTAGATTACTTACCTACGATTGTTGATTTATTGAATATTTCCATACCTGATGATAGAGCTGTAGATGGGGTTTCGCTTTTGCCAATGATTGAAGGCAGAGAAACATCTAGATCACAACCTTTATCGTTCATGCACAAAGGAAATGCAGCATGGATCGAAAGGGATCTAAAATACATTTATAGAGATGGGGATATTGTTGAAATTTATAATTTATATGAGGACAGATTTGAAGAGAACAACCTCGTTAGTCAATATTCAGAAAAGGCAAAAGAGATTAGCAATCGTATCATGCAATGGAATTTTTCTTGTAAAAAAAGTCATGGAGGAGCAGATTACTCTACTGATTTTTCACCTGTAAATCAATGGCGAGGTATAGACATAGTGAAACACAAATGAAACTTATAATACTATTTTTCTTTCCTTTTTTTATTAGTGTAACTCCTTTATTTACACAAGAATACGACACACCTAATATCATTTATATTTTAGCAGACGATATGGGTTTTGGCGATGTTAAAGCATACAATAATAAGGCTAAATTCCCAACACCCCATATCGATCAAATGGTTCGTGAGGGGGTTAAATTCACAGATGCGCATACAAGCTCTTCTGTTTGTACTCCCACAAGATATGGGATTCTTACCGGAAGATATGCGTGGAGAACACATTTAAAGAAAGGGGTTACGCATGGTCTTACAGAACATTTAATTGATACCAAAAGAACAACTGTAGCTCGATATTTAAAAATGAAAGGATATGCCACTGCAGTTATTGGAAAATGGCATTTGGGGATGGATTGGCATTATGCATACCCAGGAAAGGTTGATAAGTTTGGGACAAATTTAAATACACAAACTTCTATTCAAAACGGTCCCAACGCTTTAGGATTTGATTATTATTATGGAATTTCTGCTTCTTTAAATATGAGTCCCCATTCATACATTGAGAATGACAAATTATTAGGTGATAATTTAAAATTGATAAAAGACAGCAATGAAATCAAAAATATTTTAGGTTTTGGATCTGGAAAACCTGGATGGTTAGATTTAAATTTTAAACGTGATGAGGTTCTTCAAACTTTTACTAACAAAGCCATTGGCTGGATGAATAGAATAAAAAAGCAATCGCCTGATAAACCTTTTTTTTTGTATTTATCACTAAATGCGCCTCATTCTCCTATTGCACCAAGTAGTCAATTTATAGGCAAGAGCAAGTTATCGCCTCATGCTGATTTTTGTATGGATGTGGATAACACGGTTGGACAAATAATTGAGGCTGTTGGATCTCTAGGAATAACAGAGAACACAATTATCATTTTCACATCAGACAATGGAGTGTCACCTATGGCTAAACTGAAAACAATGCAAGAGCAGGGGCATTTTTCAAGTTATATTTACAGAGGTTTAAAAGGAACCCTTTATGAAGGTGGACATCGAGTTCCGTTTATTGTTAAGTGGCCAAAAATAATCAAAGACTCTTTCGAAATAGATTATTTGACTTGTACAACAGATTTTCTTTCGACAGTATTTCATTTGTTTGGTGATATTCTTCCAGACGATGCAGGAGAAGACAGTGTAAGTTTTCTTCCTGTGTTGTTAGGAGAGGATAAAAATGATATTGACAGAGGTGGAATCGTACATCATTCAGATGCTGGTTTTTTTGCCATTCGTAAAGGGAAATGGAAACTGATTTTTGATGAAAATGCTGGAAGTAGAAGAGTAGACCCGAAAGACAAACCTATAATCAATCCTGGGGAGATACAGTTGTTTAATATGAAAACAGATGCTATTGAAAGCACCAACGTGGCTGCTCAACATATTGATATTGTAGAAGATCTAAAAAAACTTATGGCAAAATTCATTAATGATGGGCGGAGTACAGTTGGGAAATCACAAAAGAATGATCCAACACCCAAAGGGTGGAAAAATGTGAGCCATTTTGAATCTTATTTAAAAATAAATTAAGTATGCAGATCCAGTGTAAGAGATATTTTAGTTTTGGTGTTTTTTTATTGTCAATTTTATGTATTTATTCTAAAAGTACATTTGCTCAAAATTCGCCTCCAAATGTCATCATCATTATAACTGATGACCAAGGCTACGGCGATTTGGCTTGCCACGGAAATCCAATTATCAAAACTCCGAATTTAGATAAGTTATATAAAGAGAGTACCCGTTTTACAAACTTTCATGTAAGTCCAACCTGCTCTCCGACTAGGGCAGCTTTAATGACAGGCCATTATGCAAACAGAACCGGCGTTTGGCACACTATAGGTGGTCGTTCATTATTAAGAAAGGATGAAAAAACCATTGCTAATATCTTTGCTGAAAACAACTATAGCACTGCTATTTTCGGCAAATGGCATTTAGGAGATAATTATCCATACAGACCTGAAGATAGAGGTTTTCAAGAAACTTTGGTTCATGGTGCTGGGGGAATTGGGCAAGTTCCAGATTTTTTTGATAACGATTATTATGACGACACATATCTGTACAACGGAAAGCCTAAAAAATACAAAGGTTATTGTACCGATGTTTGGTTTGAGGAAGCTATGAATTACATCGAAAATCAAAAAAATCAACCATTTTTTTGTTATATATCCACAAACGCACCTCATAGTCCTTTTTATGTAAATGACACATATAGTGATCTCTACAGAGGTTTTCCCAATGTACCCAGCAAAGAATTTTATGGAATGATTACCAATATTGATGAGAATATTGGATTGCTGATTAATAAACTGGAAGACTTAAAGATTGCAGACAATACTATACTCATTTTTATTACAGATAATGGTTCTGCCATGGGTGAGCATAAATCTGAAAAAATAAATCCTTATAATGCTGGAATGAGAGGTAAGAAAAACAGTGAGTATGATGGGGGACACCGAGTTCCTTTCTTTATTCGTTGGAAAAATGGAAATATAGAAGCGGGAAGAGATATTTCACAAATTACATCTCATATTGATGTTTTACCAACACTAATTGATTTATGTAATCTTGAAGATAAATATCAAACTATATATGATGGTAAAAGTTTAGTGCCATTATTAAATAATGAATTCTATCAGTGGAGCGATAGGATATTGATTACAGATTCTCAGCGCTTACAGCATCCTGTAAAATGGCGTAAAAGTGCTGTCATGTCTGATAAATATCGATTGGTAAATGGAACCGAGTTATACAATATTATTGAAGATCCTTCGCAACAAAACGATATTGTAGAACAACATCCAGAAATGGTAAAACAATATAGAGAGGTTTATGAAGTTTGGTGGACAGATGTTTCTGAAAGGTTTGATGATTATGCAGGAATCATAATTGGCTCAAAATTTGAAAATCCAGTACACATTACAAGTCACGATTGGCATTCAGAATCACAAGTTCCATGGCATCAAAGACATATTAGAGCCGGAATTCAAGAAAACGGATTTTGGATTTTAGATGTAGAAGAAGCAGGTGAATATGAAATTACTTTGAGTAGATGGCCATTGCATTTACAGCATCCTATTTCGTCAGGAAAAATAGAAAGATCAGCAATTCCAGGGACAAGCGTTGGTGAAAGTAAAAGGGGAGGGGTTTTAGCGATTGCAAAAGCAAAGATTAAATTTGGAGAACAGTCTTTGGAGAAAAAAGTAAGAAAAGATGATATTAAAGTTAGTTTTAATATCAAATTAAAGTCTGGTGAAGGGCAACGTTTTCAATCTTGGTTTGAGGGAGAACAAATCAATATGGGAGCTTATTATATCAAAATCTTGAAGAAGTAAATTGACAACTTTCTAATATCTACAAATGAAGCTTTATAAATTATCATTAATTTTCATAGTTTACTGTTTTCTGACTGCTCCCCATAGTTTTGCTCAAAAGACCAAACCCAATGTAATTATCATTATGACAGATGACATGGGTAATAATTTAGGAAACCTTGGCAATCCCTGGCTTAAAACACCTAATATTGATAAGCTCAGTGAAGAGTCAGTTCTATTGACCAATTTTCATCAAGACTTATTGTGTACTCCTTCAAGAGCAAGTTTGATGACTGGAAAATATTCGCTTAGAACTGGCGCTTGGAGAACAAGTATAGGAAGAAGTAATATGCGATCTGAAGAAATTACTGTTGCAGAGGTTTTTCAAAAAAATGGTTATAGAACAGCAAGTTTTGGTAAATGGCACTTGGGAGATGTATGGCCTTTCAGATCGATAGATCAGGGGTTCGAAGAAGCAGTAAATCTAAATTGTGGCGGAATTGGTCAAATATCAGATTATTGGGGGAACGACTATTTTGATGATGTCTATTATCACAATGGGAAACCGCAGCAATATAAAGGGTATTGCACTGACGTATTTTTTGATGAAACCATTAGGTTTATCAAAGAATGTACAGTAGCACAAGAACCTTTTCTTATTTATTTGGCACCCAATGTTGCACACTTACCAAGAATTGTTGAAGAAAAATATTCTAAACCTTTTTTAGAAAATGGACACGATAAAAACCAAGCTATTTTTTATGGCATGATTCAGAATTTAGATGAAAATTTTGGGCAATTAACAAAGACTTTGAAAGAACTGGATTTAGAGGATGACACCATCATTATTTTTACAACCGATGATGGAACTGCAGCTTATGCGGCTCAGTTTGATAAAGATGGTTGGGCACTAAATTCAGGTTTTAACATGGGACAAAGAGGAGGTAAAGGATCTTCATATGAAGGCGGGCATCGATTGTTTTTTTACATCAAATGGATAGGTGGAAAGTTAGAAGGTGGACAAAAAATTGACGAGTTGACATCTGTGATGGATGTGTTTCCAACATTGATAGATTTGTGTGATATACAGTCTGAGTCTAAAATCGATTTTGATGGAAATTCGATAAAAAATTTGTTGTATGGTGAAGTTGCTAAAGAAAGAACTTTAGTTTTTTCTAAATTAACTCCCAACAAGCCAGATAATTTTAAAAGAAATAAATTTTGTGTAGCACAAGGAGACTGGAGATGGGTTGACAGAAAAGAACTATACAATGTAAAAAAAGACAGAGAGCAAAGAAATAATTTAACAGATAAGTATCCAGATATTGTACAACATCTTGAAAGTAAATTGAATGTTTTTTTACAAAAGAATGCACAAGATAGAGAGACGGCTGTTCGATTTATTCTTGGAGACGAACAAAAAAAGTCTATCACATTAACTACACAAGACTTATGGGTAAAGTCGGCTTTTAACCAATCACACGTAAAAAAATTATCGAATGGATCTGGTTCATGGAAAGTAGATTTTGTACAAACTGGAACATATAAATTTACTTTATCACGTTTTCCTTTGTACACGAATTTGCCATTTAACGAAAAAGTGAACGGCAAAAGAAGCAAATCGTTTACACCAACACATGCTAAAATATCCATTAACAATAAAGAATATGAAGCTTTTGTTGGAGCGACAGATACAAATGTTTTTTTTGAGTTGGAAATTGAAAAAGGTGCAGCAGATATAGAAACATGGATTTTTTCTAAAGAAGGAATTATTATTCCTTCTTATTTTTTAGAAGTCGAATTAATAAATGGAATCAACAACACATGAAATCTCCATTTAAAAAGTACACTATAATTATTCTAAGTCTTTTTTGCGGAATACTAATAAATGCTCAGAAATTAAATCAGGACAAGCGCCCTAACATTATTTTTTTACTCACTGATGACCAACGCTACGATGCTTTAGGTTGCATGGGAAATATAGAAATTCATACGCCAAACATAGATCGTTTGGCAGATAAAGGGGTAATTTTTGATAATTACTATACAACAACTGCAATTTGTATGGCAAGTCGTGCTCAGATTATGACAGGAATGTATGAGTATAAAACGGGATGCAATTTTACACATGGTCCTTTGTCACAAGAAAAGTTTGAAGAGTCTTACCCCATGCTTCTTAGAAAATCAGGTTACACAACAGGTTTTGCAGGTAAGTTTGGTTTTGCAGTAACACCCAACGCTACTGATAAAGCGGGTTACCATACAGATGATGTGATGCCAATAGATCAGTTTGATTGGTGGAAAGGTTGGAATGGTCAGGGCTATTATGAGACTGAAAAGAACAAGTATTTTGTGGAATATGCTAACGAATTTCCGCATGTTTCAAAAGCCTTGGGAGCAGCTTCTGTAGATTTTATAAAAGAATACGCAAAAGATGATAAGCCCTTTTGCTTATCGATAAGTTTTAAAGCACCACACAATCCTGTGCATCCAGACCCGAATTATAACGATGTTTATAAAGGTATATCATTTACGCGTCCTGCTAATTTTGGAAAACAAAATGCTGAACATTTACCAGTTCAATCAAAATCAGGGCGACAGTATAACAAATTAAGTAATCATTGGAAAGAGGATAAGTTTGATGCTTCTATGGCAAAATATTACCAGCTTATTTATGGAATAGATATTGCAGTTGGGATGATTTTAGACGAATTGGAAAAACAAGAGATTGCAGACAATACCATTGTCATTTATACAACAGATAACGGATACAGCACAGGTGCTCACGGATTTGGTGGTAAAGTCTTACCCTATGAAGAAGCTTCAAGAGGTCCTTTGTTAATTTATGCTCCAGGAACCAAATCAGAGGGAAAAAAATGGAGAAGTAAAGCATTGGTTGGGAATATTGATATGGCGCCAACAATTTTAGATGCTGCTGGTTTGAAAATTCCAAAGCACATGGATGGAAAGAGTCTTTTAAAAATAATGAATAAGAAAAATGTAATTGTCAAAGACCATCAAGCAATTATTCAGACCTGGGGAGAAAATCAAACCCATTCTTTGTCTATTGTTTCTGACAATTACAAATACTTGTACTGGTTTTATGGCGAGGGTATGGAACCAAAAGAGGAGCTCTACCACTTGTCTAAAGATACTTTTGAACTACAGAACTTGGTTTCAAATCCAACATTTGGTAAAAAATTAGATTATATGCGTCAATTGTATGATGATTTTGTAGCAACATGGAAAGATGAGGCAGTGCCTTACAACGGCTATCCTAAATACGCTTTATTGTTTAATAGGCATATTCCTTGGAAAGACAAAAAGCACCTGATGAAAACTAGAAAGAAGTAAGTTTTGGTTACCTTCTTCTAGTTGAATTTAATCTACTGTATTCATCAAAACGAATGTTTTCTCGTTTGTGTTTTAAGTCGTCAATTTTTTGACTTAAGTCGCATTGAAAGCGAATCATATACGCCCAAGGTTTTGATTTAGATTGTGTAATGTGTGAAATTCCCCAAGTAAATCCTTGTCCGTTTGGCGTATTTGTATATTTGTCTTCACAAAATAAACCTGCAGCATCAGGAGGAAGAATAATATGAGATTTAACTTCAAAATTGATTCCATCCTCCGCCCATTGAATGGTGTTTTTCTCAGGGCCGTTAGCAGTAATCATAGTAGCAACTCCATCTTTATAGGGCCACACTAAGGCTTCGTGACCGCTTGCGGAAACAGGGTTTATATGATGCTTGACAAAAGGGCCTTTTGGATTCTTAGCAATAGCAAGTCCCATTGAAAAATTAGGATACGGTTTTTTTAAACCAACCCCTTTTGGCGTTGTATGTTCACTTCCAACCCCCATAGGATGCGCTTTATAATACATCCAAATTTCACTATTTCTAACAATTAGATTTGGATCGTGAACTTTATGACTATCAAAATCTCCATAAGATTCAATATGAGCTCTTTTGGTAGAACTTTCAATAAACTTACCTGGTTTTCCTGGTTTCAATACCGGAGTATCAAATCGATGCCAAGGGCCGTCTGGACTTTCAGACCAACTCATCCCTATTACGTTTTTGGAACGTTCTGTATACGGATATGAAACTGCCTGATAATACAGGTAGTATTTGCCTTCATATTGCAATATATCTGGGGTAAAAACACTTCTGTCATCAAACGAACCTTCAGGGCCTCTAGAAACAGATACACCTTGTTCTTTCCAGTTGATGCCATCTTTTGAGGTTGCGTAATATATATCACAAAGATCCCAAGTATTTGCTGGTACTGTTTTTGTTGCTTTTTTATAGCCTACCGGAGCAACTGTTTTTGAACTCCTAGTATAATATACATAGTAAGTATCCTTTATCTTAATTATAGTACTTGGATCTCTTCTAGAAACACCCTCTTCGTATTCCAATCCTTTTAAGGGATAATAGCTAAAGCTTGTATAGAACTCATTTTGGGATGGTTCTGTTTGT
>CENP01072471.1_pt1 | contig 9999 bp, 10 predicted proteins | sample 361281 | NCBI WGS metagenome assembly CENP01 (sample SAMEA2591122, study PRJEB7988) | marine metagenome | biome: marine biome (ENVO:00000447); feature: deep chlorophyll maximum layer (ENVO:xxxxxxxx); material: saline water (ENVO:00002010), including plankton (ENVO:xxxxxxxx) | depth 70 m
TAGATTAAAGTAAAGTTAAAGCAAGTATCACTAAGATCGCAATTACTACGATCGTTCCCCACAAAACAAACTTGGTAAATCCTTTCCAAGTGTCTTTATAGTCATCGTCGCTCATATTAACCTTGACGTGCTTTAAATCTTGGATTTTTTTTATTGATAACGTAAAGCTTACCTCTACGCTTAACTAGTTTTGAGTTTAGATCTCTTTTTTTTAATGATTTTAACGAGCTAGCTATTTTCATAATAATTAAAGCCTGGCAATGTCCTACTCTCCCATATCTTAAGACAAAGTACCATCGGCGCTGAAGGACTTAACTTCCGAGTTCGGAATGGGATCGGGTGTGGCCCCTTCGCAATAATCACCAGGCCAAATCTTATAGTATTTTTAATTTAAATTGTAAACAGCATAAATTTAGCTTTAATTTACAAGTTTACTGGCTTTAAAATTGGTGGGCGTGATAAGAATTGAACTTATGACCTCTTCGATGTCAACGAAGCGTTCTACCACTGAACTACACGCCCTCTAAAAATTAAAAAATTTCAATCTATTAAAATGGTATTTAATTTTTAATTTTAATAAAAGAAACAATTGGTTTTTAAGAGAAAAACTTTTTTTTTCAAGAGATGTTTTATTCTTATTAATCCAATATTGAATTTCGTTAATATATTCTTCTAAATTTTTTTGTAAATAATTATTTCCGTGGATTCTATAATTTGCAAGTGGCTCCTGAATACAGGCAAATTCAGATTTCTCACTAACTTTTAAAACAAAATCAAAATCTCCTATAATATTATACTTTTTATTAAAACGTTTTTTCATAAATAATTTTTTTTTGACAAAAATTGTTAATAATCCTACACAATAATTATCCAGTAAAGATTGTGTTATTTTACCCTCAGGTAATTCTTCTTTAGAAAAAATTTTCTTTTTTTTTGAATTTTGATTATAGAAATAATAATTACTGTAAATTAAATCAGGCTTTTGTTCTTTATCCAATAATAATCTTACTTGTTTTTGAATTTTATCTTTTTTCCACCAGTCATCAGTATCTAAGAAACAAATAAATTTTCCTTTAGCTTTTTTAATTGCTAAATTTCTTGCAGAATAAAGGGTTTGGAATTTTTTGCTTTTGAAATATCTAATTCTTTTATCTTTATATCCTTCAATTATTTTTTTGCTATTATCATAAGATAGATTGTCCCAAAAAATTAACTCCCAATTTTTATAAGTTTGTTTAAAAATACTATTTAAACTTTGATTTAAATATTTTTCGCCATTATAACAATTCATAACAATGCTAATTAATGGAAATTTTTTATTCACAATTAATTTTAACTCTTTTTAATTCTTTATATGATAATTTTATAAATGATTTAGCCTCATGCTTTCCGCTTCTATAAGACTTGATTTTTTCTTTTAACGCCACATTTTTAAAATTAATTTTTTTATAAATTATTTTATAAATGGAATTTGCAAATTCATATGTATTATAACATGGCACCAAATATCCATTTACATCATTAACAATTACATCGTTAGCTGTACCAACTTTAAACGAAACTACAGGTAGTTCATTTGAAACAGACTCATTTACTACGTGAGGTCCAAAATCGTATAAAGAGGGAGAAACTAAGACATCTGCAGCTCTATAATATAAATTTAATTCTTTATCAGAATTAACAGTGCCTTTATTTGAATGTTTGATTTTTTTTTGATTTATCTCGAATCCATTTTTGTTTCCAAGTGTGATCAATCTACAGTTTAAAGACTGTCTTTGTAAAAATTTTTCTTCAAGAATTTCAAGTGATTTTTTCAATAAATGTCCACCTTTATTATAAGAAGAAAGATTGTAAGTAGTAAATAAAATAATCTTTTCTTTCAAATCTATACCTAATTGTTTTCTTGCATTTGTTTTTGAAAAAAATTTAGATCTATCTTTACTGACTCCAACAGCAATTTTAACTGGTTTAAAGTTTTTAAAGATATTAGATTTTTTGATAAGGCCTTCAACAAAGTAGTTTTGAACTATAACTTTTGGCTTAAATTTCCTAATAATTCTTTTTTTTACCAATAAATTTTTGTTGGCTATTCCAAAAAATTTATCTAGATTTAATTTAGGGCAATGGTAGCAATTATCCTTAAATTGTTCACAACTTTGATTAAAGTGACATCCGCCAGAAATTATTTCCATATCGAGTGGTCTTAAATATACTATTTTTTTTTGCTCGGAAATTTTTTCTAATATTTTTGAGGAAATAAACTTATGAAAAGTATAAATAATGATTATATCAGCTTCTTTTAAATATTTTTTTATATCACCAAAATTAATCGAAGATATATTAAACCAAAATAATTCTTTAAAATCCTTTTTTAAAAAATTAAGTAAAAATAAAAAAAATCTAGATAAAAAAGATCTTTTAATCTTAACAATATTACTGTCATTTATAGTCTTATGAAGTGTTAAAACTTTTGCCTGATGACCCTCTTTGCGTAAATTTCTAAATAGCTTTATTACAGGTTGCCCAATACCATCTGAGTCATTATTTGCAATTAATACAAATTTCATTTTAAAAGCTCTATAAATTTTTATGATTTTATAATGTTCTTTTTTGTTGTATACAAATTTATCAATATGAAGAGATTAAAAACATCTTACAAAATAGACAATAAAAGATATATTTTTCCATGTAATGCTAAAACATTTAAAGGAAAGAATGAAGTGCTTATTGATCATGGAAATAATCTTTTAGAAAATACGAATTTTAGTAAATTTGGTTATAAAGTTGTTAGTTTTAAAAATTCTTTCTCTCATTCATCCCTTAATAATTATATTTCTAATTATATAAAAAGAATTATTGAAAAGGAGTTAAAGGTAAAAATAAAAAAATTTGATTTAAAAAAATATCATAAATACGTTGATCAAAAAGTCCACTTTACTGTATTAAAAAAATTATCAAAAGGAATAAAATTTTCAAATTTTTTTCCTAAATCAAAAATTGAGAGATTTATGTCGCAAACTTTAAACATGCGTGTTACTACTCTGAATAGTAAATATAGAAAAAAGATTAATCCAAATGTTTTTCTTGTAAGAATAATTAGGCCAACTAAGTATGACTTTAATCCACCGCACCGAGATGTTTATTTTGAAAGGTATAGATCTGCTGTAAACATCTATATACCAATCGCAGGTTCAAATAAAAAGTCTTCATTACCAATTTTCCCTAAAAGTCATATTATGAATGAGTCGTCAATAGAAAGAACAAGTTTAAACTCTTCATTCAATAATTTTAGATTTTCAGTTCCAATAATTGTTAAAACTTTTCCAGCTTTAAAACTAATTAGACCAAATCCTAAAAATAATCAGCTTATGATTTTTTCTTCCTACTTAATTCATGGTGGTGCAAAAAATGAAAATAAAGATATTACAAGAGTAAGTGTTGAACTCCGTTTTTGGCGAAAAAACTAAATCTACTATTTAATAATTTTTTCTAGTCTCAAATAAAATGGAATGTGTTGAACAAAGTTAGTAAATCGGCAAATCTGATATATCAAAATTTCATTGTCACAATAAGGATACTCAAAAAATCGAGTAGGAGGAGTTTTTTTAAATTCTGGGAGTGATTTGTCTCCATCATATGGTATTTTTTCAACACTGTTTGTATTAAAGAAGTAAGCTCCTTTTTTTGAAACATTTTGAATTAATTGGACGTACTCTGAAATTTGCATCTTATTCATTTCATGAAAAGAAGAAGAGTTTATAGACAAATCTATAGAATTTTCTTTTATCAAATTTATTTGACTAGGTTTCAAAAAGATAAAGTCATGCTCATTCATAATTTTTTCATCAATGCTAAAATTTATTTCATTAGGTAATAAAATCTTTGAATTGGGAAAAAGGTGATTCAGATATGTTACCGCTAATAGCAAAGTTTCAGATAAATCTATATCAATTACACAATTTGATTTAAAATGGCTTTTTATCAAAGAAATTAAATTTCCATTCCCACCTCCTATTTCAATGACTGATAAATTTTTATTTAAATCTAAATAAGAATTAAGAATATTTAAATAGTAATAACTTCGAATTATATGATCATTTATTTCATAATTAAAAGGAAAAATTTTTTTACAATGATTATAGCTGTCAGCTAAGATCTTTTTTTTATTAAATTCTAGTTGTTGAAACCCCGAAAATCTTTTCTCCTTCATTATTTTATTAAATGCTTTTTTATAATTTAAGAAGAAATAACTATCAGGTCCTCTAGCATCAACTTTTAAAATATCTTTAATAGTAATTTTTAGTAATTTTAAAAAATGTTTATAAGAATTTTTTACTTCAGGAATATAATTTCCTGAGGCACCAGAAATTTCCAATATAGAATTTTCAATTTTAAAATTAATTAAACGCGAATGATGCTCCCAATAAGGACTTTTAGAGTCTTTGGATTTTTCGCTGAATAATTTGGATGAAACAAAATTTTTAAGTCTTTTTTCAAAGTTATTTGTTAATTTAAATTTTGGCATTACTATTAAAGATCAATTTTTTTTAATTATTCCTCTTATATAACAATTATTTCCTACATTATTTGTAAAATCATTAATTCTATCATAAGAATTAATTGTTTTTGATTTATCTAAATTCTTCTTAAAATTGATAATACTTTTTGGAACAAATCTTTTTAAAATTTTTTTAAATTTACTATAAGAAATTTTTTTTTTGTTTAAATCATTATAAGTTTCTTGTGACTCTTTTTGATACTTATGATCAAGGTCAAATGGATAAGAAGATTGCGAAAAATTTAAAATTTCATAATTATAGATTTTTGCGATTTTTTTTAAGCTTTTTTCTGTAAAAAATAATAAATGTGGAGAATCATAAATTCTTCCATCAAAATACTCTTTTGTACAATTAGGCACTTCAAAAAAAATAGATCCTTTTTCAGTCAAAATTTTGTAAAAACGATCAAATATTTCTATATTGTCTAAATGCTCTAAAGAGTGAAGAGTTATAATTAAGTCAAATTTATTATCTATTTCATCTAAACTTTTAAAATTCTTATAATTTCTCTTAAATAAAATATCTTTGCAATATTTATCATCTTCACAGGAATATAGTTTGATGTGAGGAAATTTTTTTTTTAATAAGTATCCAATGTCTCCATACCCTGCTCCGAAATCTAAAATTGAATTTATTTTTTTGAAATCAATTAAACTGGTTATATATAAAAGATAATTTAAATTTTTGTCACTAATAGTTTCTAAATCAATTTCTGAAATATCTTTTGTGCACCAAAAAGGAGGTCTGCCTGGTGATCGATAAATATTATTATAAAAAAAATTTAAATCGTCAGCTTTAGGCATTGGATTTACAAACCCAAAATCACAACTTAAACAATTAAAAATTGAACAATCTTTAAAATATTTAATATCGGATTGAATCTCCATTTTATATTTGGAAATATTTTCCAAATTATCTGAGCTATTACAAATTAAACACTTCACAAAAAATTATTAGTTAAATTAAAAATAAAATAGTTTTTACAAAAGGAGTTACTAAATTATCTTTTAAGCCGAGTTTTTTTATTTGTTTTAAACTTGCCCATTTATAATTTTCTCCTTTAATACGTTTATCATACGGATCGTTTAATTGGACTATAAGATTAATGTTTGATTTTTTCCAAAATCTAGCGCCCTCTTCATTATGTGCTGCGTAATAAACTATTTTGGCTCCCTTTTGTTTAATAACAATATCATGAAATTTTGGCAACTTTCCTCCATGAGCTTTGTTTATGTTAGACTGGGTTGCTTGAAAACTTGCTGCGATTTTGATATCTGAATTGTCACCAGGCTCTGTTTTGGCCTCAAGCAAAAATTCGACTCCTCTTTCTTTAGTAAATCTGGAGATGAATGCTAATATTCCACCGTGCTTTTGCGTGAATATTGGTTGAGACCAACTGACGACCTCTCTTTTGCTAGCACCTTGAATTTTAACAGCTTGAACTTTAAAAAATTGTCCTGACTTATGGGTAATATTTTTATTTTTATCCAAAAACCAGTCATTACACTCATCAAAATTTACTAATTTAGTTTTAATGTTAGTCTTTTTTAATAATTTTTTTCTCCAACTTAAAATTTCATTTATATTTTCATTCTCTTTAAATGAATATTGTCTAATTAAATTTCGAAATTTTTTTAGATTTTTTATATTTTTTTTTTTCATTATTCAGATTTAATATAATTATAGATTATAAATCATATCAGATATTTAATTTGATCCAATATTCTTTTCCTATGGTAATTTTGATATTTAGTTGATTTATAATGTTTAAATATATCAGTAAACATTTCTTTAAACTGATTTTTATTTGGTATTTTTTTTTCTTGTAATTTAAAATTTTTATAAATCTTTATTTTAATTTTATCTTCATTTCTCTTGGCAAAAAATTGCTCAACGAAAATAGTTGCTTTTTCAAAAAATAATTCTATATCATTTTTATAAAATTGACCTTCCCCCCAAAAATAAAACCTATTGATTTTATTAGAATTGAATTGAATGTTGCCTCTTAAATCTACTTCTTTTTTTAATTTAAAATAAGTCATCTTTTTTTTTGAAACAAAAAAATAATTATCGAATGAAATTAGGTAAGAAGCTCCATCATACCAAAAACCTGCTCCTTGATCTTTTTTATATTGACTGTAATTTTTATCTAGATGAGGGTGTTTCCAATTTGCAATAATATATTTAAGCTTACCATATTTTTTAGATCTAATTATTTTTTCGATTTGCTTAAACAACGGATGATGCATATACATAAATGCTTCAAAAATTAATTTTTTTTTCTTCCTAGATAAATCGATTATTTTTTTTAATTTTTTTTTTTTTGTTAAAAACGGCTTTTCGCAAATAATATGACAATTAGAATTAAGGCCTTTTAAAATATATTTTTCGTGTGAAGTGTTAGGGGAGGAAATATACAAGAAATCCATTTTTTTCTTAAAAAAATCTTTTTCACTGACAAACGTATATTTATTGAATTCTCTCTTATGATGTTTCATTATTGAGACAATTTTAAAACTATCATTGTTTTTTATGATAGGAAATATATTCTTTTTAAAGTGTTTGCCTGCACCTATGATTCCTATTCTTAATTTTTCCATAAATTCTGGTAATCTATCAAAGTTTGTAATGAAATTCTTCTCACATCTTTTTTTTTATTTTTAAAATAGTTTCTATACCAATTAATTGTTTGCTTTAAAGACTGAGATATTCTTAATTTACATTCCCAATTTAAATATTTTTTTGCTTTACTGCTATTAAGCTGTAAAAGTTTTGACTCATGTATAAATTTATCTTTATTTCTAATTATTTTCCATTTTATATTTTTCCAATTTTTGTTTGATAATTTTACTATATCTAGAACTGAAAAATTTTCTTTGTGACTTGGACCAAAATTAAAAGCTGTGCCATTTAAATTTCTTTTAATCTTTAGATTTATCGATAGAATTAGATATCCTCTAATAACATCTAATACATATTGCCAAGGTCTGGTTGAATTCGGATTGCGAATTAGCACTGTTTTACCTTTTCCCCAAGCTTTCATGCAGTCTGGTATTAATCGATTTTGATTCCAATCACCCCCTCCAATTACGTTACCAGCTCTAGCAATACCAAGTCTAACTTTGCTATTTTTCATTAATTTCGAATAAGCTGAAATAATTATCTCTGCTGTTGCTTTGGAAGAGCTGTACGGATCATTGCCACCAAGAGCGTCTTTTTCATTGTATCCCCTTTTTATCTCCAAGTTTTTGTAGACCTTGTCGCTCGTAATCATTACCAAATAGCATCTTTTATTCATTTTTCTTAATGCTTCTAAAAGATTTAAAGAACCAAAGGAATTAGTTAAAAAAGTTGAGTATGGATTAATATAAGATTTTTTAACCATAGATTGACCAGCAAGATGAAATACATAGTCAGGCTTAAATCTCGATATAACATTTTGTAATTTATTGAATTCTTTCAAATCGAAAAAATAAGATTTGATATTACCGTTTATTTTTAAGTCTTTAAAATGACTAGGATATCCATGCCAATCTTTAGAAATTCCTACAATTTTAGCTCCAAGTTTATTTAACCATAAAGTCAACCAGGTACCTTTGAAACCCGTGTGGCCAGTAATTAAAACTTTTTTTCCTTTGAAATTATTTTTTAAAAATTTATTCATTGAAAAAAATCACGACCTTTTAAAATTTTTGTTAATACAACTTTATCTCTTATGGTGTCCATGCACTTCCAAAAACCTTTATGTTGAAATACAGATAATTCTCTTATTTTACACAATTTTTCTAACGGGCTCTTTTCTAAAATATCTTTATCATTCTTAATAAAATTAAAAAAACTATAATTAGCTACAAAAAAACCTCCATTAATCCAACTGTTATTGACCTGCGGCTTTTCTTTAAATGAAATAGCTAAATCATTTTTAATTATAATTTCTCCAAATCTTGCTGGAGGACGAACAGCAGTGATAGTTATTATTTTTCTTTTTTTTTCATGAAATTGAAGTAATTTTTTTAAATTAACATTTGCAATACCATCACCATAAGTAAACATAAATTGATCATCGGGGTTAAATAAATATTGAAGTCTTTTTATTCTACCTCCGGTCATAGTGTTTTTCCCAGTATGAATAATATTAATGATACACTTTTTACCCTTAACATTATGTTCAAAGTTAAGGCCATATTTTTTAAACTTTGGGAAATACTTTTTGAGTATTTCAGCTTTGTACCCAGCAGCTACAATGAATTCATTAAGTCCATACTTTAAATAGTGTCGCATGATATGTATTAAAATTGGAAACTTACCAATTTTGATCATTGGTTTAGGAATAAATTTTGTATGCTCTGATAGGCGAGTGCCTAGACCCCCTGCTAATATTACGACTTTCATAATTAGGCCAATCTTTTATAAAATTTTATTGTTTTATCAAGTCCTTGTTCTAAAGAAATTCTAAATTTCCATTTTAAAAGTTTTTTTGCCAAATCAATTTTAGGGTAAATAATTTTATTTTCATCTTTTCTAAGTTTCACTTTTCCAAAAATTGGATTAAAATAATTTGTTTTTCTTTTTACCAAGTGCATAACTTTTATCAATTGAATTGGTTTGCCAGTTCCAATATTTATTATATTTCCATTAATTTCTTTATTCTTTAATGACTTTAAAATAGCATTCACGCCATCATCAATATATAAAAAATCTCTTAACTGCTTACCACTTGACGTTAAGAAAAACGTTTTTCTTAAACTTGAATTTATTAACTGAGGAATAAATCTATTATTATCCTGATAAGGGCCATAAAGTTGATAAAATCTAATAATAATTACTGGAAAAGCGACTTTGTTATATTGATTTAAAAGAAATTGAGAAGCAAGAAATTTTGCTTTTCCATAAATAGTTTTTGGTTTACAAATCGAACTTTCTACTTGTGGCGAATTAACAGCACCATATTCATTTGAACTACCAACCTGAATAAACTTTCTTACATCTTTAGTTTTAAAAAAATTAAATAAGTTTTTTACTCCAATATAATGCGAATTGTAAGTTTTTACTTTATTTTTATGATCAACATAACCACCTAAATTTACAACATAATCATACTTTTTTTTTTTAAGTTTTTTTTTTATATTTTTAAAATTAGTTATGTCACAAATTATATATTTAACTCCTTTTAATTTTCTTAATTTCTTTGGTTTTTTCGTTGAAATGCTTGAAACTAACCAATTTTTATTTATACATTTTTTAGCTAAGTGATAACCAACAAAACCAGTTCCTCCAACTATAAGTATTGATTTCATTTAATCAACAATGATCTTATTAAAAATATCATAATTCATTTTTTTGGATATTTGTTTTGAAGTTAAATAATTATACTTATATGTATTATATTTTTGATTATTAATATTTAAGTTTAATTTATTTTTTTTAAAATCATCGTTTA